>Ga0157376_10000002_pt1:527500-684532 | contig 684532 bp, 611 predicted proteins | sample M45metaG_FD_121801 | JGI IMG/M metagenome (GOLD analysis project Ga0157376, IMG submission 121801) | Miscanthus rhizosphere microbial communities from Kellogg Biological Station, Michigan, USA - M4-5 metaG | ecosystem: Host-associated > Plants > Roots > Rhizosphere > Soil... | reverse complement strand
CGCGCTGAAGGTGTTGTTCGTGGCGCCGCCGATCGAGTTGCCGTTGAGGAACCACTGGTTGCCGGATGCACTGCTCGACGTCAGCGTGACGCTGCCGCCCGTGCAGAACGTGGTCGGACCGCCTGGTGTGATCGTCGGCGTGGCCGGGATCGGATTGACGACCACATTCGTCGTTCCTGCAGCCGAAGTGCAGCCGCTGACGGTGATCGTCACGGAGTACGTACCGGCGTCAGCGATCGTCGCGTTGGAGCGCGTCGGGTTTTGAAGCGCGGAGGTGAAGGCGTTCGGACCGGTCCAGGCGTACGTCGCACCGGCCACCGTCGGCGTGGAAAGCGCGATCGTTGCGCCGGCGCAGTATGGGCCGCCGTTCGATGCGGTCGGCGTGGCGGGAGTGGGATTGACGACGACGTTCGTCGTTCCCGCGGCCGAGGTGCAGCCCGATACGGTGATGGTGACGGAGTAGATACCCGCGTCTGCAGTGGTGGCGGTGGAACGCGTCGGATTTTGAAGGGCCGAGGTGAAGGCGTTCGGACCGGTCCATGCGTATGTCGCGCCGGCGACCGTTGGCGTGGAGAGCTGGATCGTGGCGCCTTCGCAGTACGGTCCGCCGTTGGAGGCGGTGGGAGTTGCGGGAGCAGGATTGACAACGACGTTCGTTGTTCCTGCGGCCGAGGTGCAGCCGTTGACGGTGATGGTCACGGAGTACGTGCCAGCATCGGCGACGGTCGCATTGGAGCGCGTCGGGTTTTGAAGCGCGGAGCTGAAGGCGTTCGGGCCGGTCCAGGCGTACGTCGCGCCGGCGACCGTCGGCGTGGAGAGTGCGATCGTTGCGCCGGCGCAGTACGGACCGCCATTGGACGCGGTTGGCGTGGCCGGCGTTGCGTTCACGACGACAGTCGTCGTGCCGGCGGCCGAGGTGCAGCCTGACACGGTGATCGTTACGGAGTAGATGCCCGCATCGGCGGTCGTGGCGCTGGAACGTGTCGGATTTTGAAGCGCCGAGGTGAAGGCGTTGGGGCCGCTCCACGCGTACGTTGCGCCGGCGACCGTTGGAGTTGAGAGCTGGATCGTGGCGCCTTCGCAGTACGGGCCGCCGTTGGAGGCAGTGGGAGTTGCGGGAGCAGGATTGACGACGACGTTCGTTGTTCCTGCGGCCGAGGTGCAGCCGTTGACGGTGATGGTCACCGAGTACGTGCCAGCATCGGCGACGGTCGCATTGGAGCGCGTCGGATTCTGGAGCGCTGATGTGAAGCCGTTCGGACCGGTCCAGGCGTACGTGGCGCCGGCGACGGTTGGCGTGGAGAGCCCGATCGTCGCGCCGGCGCAGTACGGACCGCCATTGGACGCGGTGGGAGTTGCGGGCGTTGCGTTTACGGCGACGTTCGTCGTTCCGGCAGCCGAGGTGCAGCCATTGAGCGTTACGGTGACCGAGTAGATGCCGGCATCGGCGATCGTGGCGCTGGCGCGGGTCGGGTTTTGAAGTGCCGATGTGAAGCCGTTCGGGCCGGTCCAGGCGTAGGTCGCGCCGGCAACGGTTGGCGTGGAGAGCTGGATCGTTGCGCCTTCGCAGTATGGGCCGCCGTTCGATGCGGTCGGCGTCGCGGGCGTCGCGTTCACGACGACGGTTGTCGTGCCGGCGGCCGAGGTGCAGCCTGACACGGTGATGGTCACCGAGTACGTGCCGGCATCAGCGACGGTCGCACTTGCGCGCGTCGGGTTTTGGAGAGCCGAGTTGAAGCCGTTCGGACCGGTCCACGCGTACGTTGCGCCGGCGACGGTTGGCGTCGAAAGCTGGATCGTCGCGCCTTCGCAGTACGGTCCGCCGTTGGAGGCGGTTGGAGTCGCGGGGGCGGGATTGACGACGACGTTCGTCGTTCCGGCGGCCGAGGCGCAGCCGGATACCGTGATCGTTACCGAGTACGTGCCGGCATCGGCGACGGTGGCGCTGGAGCGCGTGGGGTTTTGCAGAGCAGAGGTGAAGCCGTTCGGGCCGGTCCATGCGTACGTCGCGCCCGCAACCGTCGGGGTGGAGAGAGCGATCGTTGCTCCGCCGCAGTATGGGCCACCGTTCGAGGCGGTCGGCGTGGCGGGCGTCGCGTTCACGACGACGGTCGTCGTTCCGGCAGCCGAGGTGCAACCCGATACGGTGATCGTTACGGAGTAGATGCCCGCGTCGGCGGTGGTGGCATTGGAACGCGTCGGATTTTGAAGAGCCGAGGTGAAGGCGTTCGGGCCGGTCCAGGCGTATGTGGCGCCGGCGACGGTTGGCGTGGAAAGCTGGATCGTCGCGCCTTCGCAGTACGGGCCGCCGTTGGAGGCGGTTGGAGTTGCGGGAGCGGGATTGACGACGACATTCGTCATTCCCGCGGCCGAGGTGCAGCCGTTGACGGTGATGGTCACCGAGTAGGTGCCGGCATCGGCGACTGTGGCGTTGGAGCGCGTCGGGTTTTGCAGAGCAGAGGTGAAGGCGTTCGGACCGGTCCATGCGTAGGTCGCGCCGGCGACCGTTGGGGTCGAAAGCTGGATCGTTGCGCCTTCGCAGTACGGGCCGCCATTCGAGGCCGTCGGCGTGGCCGGAATCGGATTGACGATGACGGTCGTCGTTCCGGCGGCGGAGGTGCAGCCGGATACGGTGATCGTTACCGAGTAGATGCCGGCGTCCGCGGTGGTAGCGCTGGAACGGGTCGGGTTCTGGAGCGCGGAGGTGAACCCATTCGGGCCGGTCCACGCATAGGTCGCGCTGGCGACTGTCGGAGTGGAGAGCGCGATCGTCGCACCTTCACAGTAGGGTCCGCCGTTGGACGCGGTCGGAGTGGCGGGCGTCGCGTTCACGACGACGGTCGTCGTTCCGGCGGCCGAGGTGCACCCAGACACCGTGATCGTTACGGAGTAGATGCCCGCGTCGGCGGTGGTGGCGTTGGAGCGCGTCGGGTTTTGAAGTGCCGAGCTGAAGCCGTTCGGGCCGGTCCAGGCGTAGGTCGCACCGGCGACCGTCGGCGTGGATAGCGCGATGGTCGCGCCGGCGCAGTACGGGCCGCCGTTCGATGCAGTCGGCGTTGCGGGCGCGGGATTGACGACAACGTTCGTCGTACCGGCAGCCGAGGTGCAGCCGGATACGGTGATGGTCACCGAGTAGGTGCCGGCATCGGCGACTGTGGCGTTGGAGCGCGTCGGGTTTTGCAGAGCAGAGGTGAAGGCGTTCGGACCGGTCCATGCGTAGGTCGCGCCGGCGACCGTCGGCGTGGAGAGTGCGATCGTCGCGCCGGCGCAGTACGGGCCGCCGTTCGATGCAGTCGGCGTTGTTGGAATCGGATTGACGATGACGGTTGTCGTTCCGGCGGCCGAGGTGCAGCCGCTGACCGTTACGGTGACGGAGTAGATGCCGGCGTCGGCGATGGTGGCGCTGGAGCGCGTCGGGTTTTGAAGTGCCGAGCTGAAGCCGTTCGGGCCAGTCCAGGCGTAGGTCGCGCCGGCGACCGTCGGTGTGGAAAGCTGAATCGTCGCGCCTTCGCAGTACGGGCCGCCGTTGGATGCGGTTGGTGTTGCGGGAGCGGGATTGACGACGACGCTCGTCGTTCCCGCGGCCGACGTGCAGCCGTTGACCGTGACAGTCACCGAGTAGGTGCCGGCATCCGCGATCGTCGAGCTGGCGCGCGTGGGGTTTTGCAGAGACGAGGTGAAGCCGTTCGGACCAGTCCACGCATACGTGGCGCCGGAGACGGTCGGAGTGGAAAGCTGGATCGTCGCGCCTTCGCAATACGGACCGCCGTTCGATGCGGTGGGCGTGGCAGGAATCGGGTTGACGACGACGGTGGTCGTGCCGGCGGCGGAGGTGCAGCCGGACACAGTGATCGTCACGGAGTAGATGCCGGCATCAGCCGTCGTGGCATTCGTGCGCGTCGGATTCTGGAGCGCTGATGTGAAGCCGTTCGGGCCGGTCCACGCGTACGTCGCGCCAGCGACGGTTGGTGTGGAAAGCTGGATCATTGCGCCTTCGCAGTACGGGCCGCCATTCGAGGCGGTCGGTGTGGCAGGAGTTGCGTTGACGACGACGGTCGTCGTGCCGGCGGCCGACGTGCAGCCGTTGACGGTGATCGTCACGGAGTAGATTCCGGCATCGGCGGTCGTGGAGTTCGTACGCGTCGGATTCTGCAGGGCCGACGTGAAGCTGTTCGGACCTGTCCAGGCGTACGTCGCGCCGGCGACCGTTGGCGTCGAAAGCTGGATGGTGGCGCCTTCGCAGTACGGGCCGCCGTTCGAAGCCGTGGGCGTCGCGGGGGTTGGATTGACGACGACGTTCGTCGTTCCGGCGGCGGAGGTGCAGCCGGATACCGTGATGGTCACCGAGTACGTTCCGGCATCGGCCAGCGTAGCGCTGGCGCGCGTGGGGTTTTGCAGAGACGAGATGAAGCCGTTCGGACCGGTCCACGCGTAGGTGGCGCCGGCGACGGTGGGAGTGGAAAGCGAGATCAATCCGCCTTCGCAGTACGGACCGCTGTTCGAAGCGGTGGGCGTTGCGGGGATCGGGTTGACGACGACGGTGGTCGTCCCGGCGGCGGAGGTGCAACCGGAGATGGTGATCGTCACCGAGTAAATGCCGGCGTCAGCGGTCGTGGCGTTCGAGCGGGTCGGATTCTGCACGGCCGAGGTGAAACCGTTTGGACCGGTCCACGCGTACGTGGCACCGGCGACGGTCGGCGTCGAGAGCGCGATCGTTGCGCCTTCGCAATACGGGCCTCCGTTGGACGCGGTCGGTGCGGCAGGCGTTGGATTGACGACGACGTTCGTCGTTCCGGCGGCGGAGGTGCAGCCGGATACGGTGATGGTCACCGAGTACGTTCCGGCGTCCGCGATCGTGGCGGTGCCGCGCGTGGGATTTTGGAGCGCGGAGGTGAATCCGTTCGGACCGGTCCACGCGTACGTGGCACCGGCGACGGTCGGAGTGGAGAGTTGGATCGTTGCGCCTTCGCAGTACGGGCCGCCGTTCGACGCGGTGGGCGTTGCAGGCGTCGGATTGACGACAACGCTCGTCGTTCCGGCGGCCGAGGTGCAGCCGGATACGGTGATGGTCACCGAGTACGTTCCGGCATCGGCCAGCGCGGCACTGGAGCGCGTGGGGTTTTGAATCGCGGAAGTGAATCCGTTCGGGCCGCTCCAGGCGTACGTCGCGCCGGCGACCGTGGGAGTGGAGAGGGCGATTGTTCCGCCGACGCAGTACGGTCCGCCGTTGGAGGCCGTCGGCGTCGCCGGAATGGCGTTGACGACGACGGTCGTTGAGCCGGCGGCCGACGGGCAGTTGTTGACAGTGACGGTCACCGAGTACGTGCCGCCATCAGCGGTCGTCGCGCTGGAACGCGTCGGATTTTGAAGAGCGGACGTGAAGCCATTCGGGCCGGTCCACGCGTAGGTGGCGCCGGCAACGGTCGGCGTCGAAAGCGAGATCGTTGCGCCAGCGCAGTACGGGCCGCCGTTCGATGCGGTCGGCGTCGCCGGAGTGGGATTGACCACGACCGAGGTCGTGCCCGCGGCAGACGTGCAGCCGTTGACGGTAACGGTGACGGAGTACGTGCCCGCGTCAGCGGCCGCGGCGTTCGTGCGCGTGGGGTTTTGCAGCGAGGAGGAAAAGCCGTTCGGACCGGTCCATGCGTACGTCGCACCGGCGACGGTCGGCGTGGAGAGCGCGATCGTGCCGCCCGTGCAATACGGACCGCCGTTCGACGCGGTTGGCGTCGCTGGAATCGGGTTGACGACGACGCTCGTCGTGCCGGCGGCCGAGGTGCAGCCGGAGACGGTCACGGTGACCGAGTAGGTTCCGGCATCGGCGGTCGTGGCGTTGGAACGCGTCGGATTTTGAACCGCCGAGGTGAAGCCGTTCGGACCGGTCCACGCATACGTGGCGCCGGCGACGGTCGGTGTCGAGAGCGCGATCGTGGCGCCCGCGCAATACGGGCCGCCGTTCGATGCGGTCGGCGTCGCAGGAATTGGATTCACGACGACGTTGGTCGTGCCGGCCGCCGATGTGCAGCCGGCCACCGTCACGGTGACGGAGTAGGTTCCCGCATCGGCCGTGGTGGCGTTGGCGCGCGTGGGGTTTTGCAGAGATGAGGTAAAGCCGTTCGGCCCCGTCCACGCGTACGTCGCGCTCGCGACGGTCGGCGTCGAAAGCGCGATCGTGGAGCCGGCGCAGTAGGGACCACCGTTGCTTGCGGTCGGCGTCGCCGGAGGGACGCAGGCCGGGCAGGCACCCGGTCCGGAGGTGAGGTCGTAGAACCCGGATACGGTGCCGGAGAATGTTCCGCACGTCGTCCCGCCCGTCGCTGTGTTAACGACGATGACGAAGGTCGAATTGGCGGGGACGGTGAAGGAGTAGGACGAGGACGGAACCGAGGATCCGATGCCGCTGATACCGCTGTCTCCGAGGTAGCCGAGACAGAGATTTCCGGCAGTGTCGCCCTGCGCGACCGGCGGCGTGTAGGTGGTCAGGTACGCGGCGCTTTGAACGTCGTTGGCGCCACACGAGGCGTTGATCTGCACGGTCATGCAGGCCGCTACACCGGCCGGGTTGGTGAAGGTGAACGTCTTGTAATTGCGTGTTCCGGCCGTGTTGATCGCGCCGGGGCAGGCCTTGCCGCTGCAGGTGCTCGGGACGCCATCGCGGGCCATGCGATCGGGCTGACCAGGATCGGTTAGAGCGATCGAGCTCGTCGGGATGGACTGGCTCGCTCCGCCGCCGCAGGTCGGGACGCTGATACCGATCGACTTCGAGCCGCTGGCGTACGTGACGTTGAGCGTGAGGTTGATGGTCGTACCGCAGACGAAGGTGTTCGACGTCTGGATCTTGAACGGCGTGGCGTTATTGCCGCTCGCGTCGATGACGAGGTCGGGATACGCCGAGCTGCCCTGAGTGATGGTGACGCCGGCGGTCGACGTGGTGAGCGTCGAAGAGATGGCGGACTCGTTCGCGCAGCCGTTGTTCTTGAGCGCGATGTTCAGATTGACGCACTCGTTCTTGTTGATGATGCCGTTGTTGTTGCCGTTCGTGGCGTCATCGATGGTGACGGCGTTGAATTGGAGGTTCGAGGCGCCGGTCATGCAGAAGTTCTGCGACGTGCTGCCGTTTGCCGGAACCGTGACGTCCACGGTGGCGGGCGAGCCGTCGGTGCAGGCACGAGCTGTGTCCGACGCCGTTGCCGTGTAGGTGCCGCTCGGAACGCTGATCGAGTATTGGCCTGCGGCGTTCGTGGTGCCGGCGAAACCGTTGCTCAGGTTGACGATCACGCCGCTGAGAGGCACACCGGTGGCGCACGAAGTGATGGTTCCGGTGAGCGTTCCCCACGAGGTGTCGGGGGTGCATGACGGGAACTTGTACGACGCGATGCGCGTGGACCAATTGAAGATGCCATTGGCCTTGAGATACTCATTGGTGTACCAGAAGGTGCACTGGTCGACCGGGTCGAGGGTCATCGACGAGTAGTCGCCCCAACGGCTTCCGCCACCCGCCGTCTGAACGCCGATTCCGGCCTGCACCGTCGTCTCGGCACCCATCGTCCCGGCGGTATCGGTGGAAAGACGCCCGGTCATGTAGATGCCAGGGATGATCGAGTTGCTCGACTTGCTATAGCCGAGAGCGATGTTTCCCGCTTTGTCCATCGCGATCGAGGGCATCCAGCGGTAGGCCGATGTGGTCGGAGTGGGGTCGTACGTACCGGACTGGAAAAGAGTCGGAGGATTGCTGCCGGTCGCACCGCGCCATTCCATCCACTTGATCGCGCCGTGCGCCGGTGTCGTGGCCGCGCCAACTGTCACGCCGGTGGCGACGATCGACTCTGTGCCTGCATTATTGCGATACGCAAGGCGGTGAAGGTAGTGCCGGTTCAGGTTGTCGAGATCGTCGGTTGCGACTGCAGGGGACGGCTGTGGAACACAATCGCGGTTCTGCTGGCCCGTCGTGTTGCTGATGCACGGCGCGGTGCCGACGCCGACCGTGGTGTTGGTCGTCGACGTCAGCGTCATCGTTGGAGTCACTCCCCAGGTCACGGCCACGCGGCTGATATCCGTCCGGTTCGTGAACTGAGCGTTCGGGCCGATGACGTACTCCTGAGCACCAGCGGGAGGAGGCGTCAAGCTGTCGAGATCAGCCGGAAGGAAGCCGTACTGAAAACCGGAACCGTCTTTCGGCAGATCCTTGCTCTGCATGCGAGCGGACTGGCCAAGGAGCATTTTCTGACGCTCGAAGACGTACACACGAGCGGCCACGTTGGCGGTGCCGGCCGCATTGAAAACGTGCGTGCTCATGTAATACCCGTCGGGCCATACAGCGAGGTGGGGATAGTCGACGAAATTCGTACCGTCGGTGAGGAAGTCGTACAGGTAATACGCTCCGGTCGCGTCGCCGGTCAGCGAAACCGCGACGCACTGGTGCGAAAAACTTCCGGCCGGACCTTCTACGACAAACTGCGACAGCACCCAACGCCCGGCCAGAATGTCGTAGCTCACCACCGGGTCGCCGTCATTGTGCGAAGCGCAGAGGCCACCGAGGGATTGAAAGAGCGTGTTGCCGGCGGCCGGCCCGTACAGAAGCGCGCCGGTCGTCTTGTCGAAGACCGCGAAGCTAGTGTTGTTCCACTGCACGTACTGTGTCGCACCAACGCGTCCGTTCACGTCAGGAGGATTGCTGCTCGGCACGAAGCCGGCCAGACCGACACCAACGCCGTCGAAGCCGAGACCGGTGGCAGTCGGAGCGGAGATGGCCGCTCCGGGCGTCACCTGATGCGTCGAAAGGTCAGGGCCGCCGTCTTCCAACGGAGTGATCGGGCGAATCGGTTCCGGATGCGAGTGGTCGTTGTCTTCCCCACGCTTTGGCGGCGGAAGGGGATGCACGTTCCGAAGAGGAGGCGTGCGGACTGGAATCACCGGCCGCAAATCGACCGGCGGACCGGCGTATGCCTGAACGGGCGAATCTTCAGCACGCACATGGCCCGTTCCCATAGGACCGGAGAGCGCTCGCCGTCCTGCCGGCGAAAGACGGCTGGAGCGTTTCGTAGCTACCTTGACGTTTCCGTGGAGCGCCTGCCAAAGCTTGCTTTCACAGGCGACGGAAGCAGGCATCGCGGTTTTTGCATGCTTCTTCGCGAAGGTAACCGCCGGATCGGTTTTCGCCGTCTTGGCATTCGCGATCCGTTCCGGTGAGGAGACTGCCGAGCAATCAGGGAGCTTAGTGGCTGTGCGCTGCGGTTGCTTCGAAGCCGCATTGGCGCTTCCCATCAAACCGATGGCGATGACTGCTCCGATGACGATGCGTTTCATAGGGACCTCTCACTCGAATCACGAATTGGAATGTTGTGAATCAGATCGCCGAGGCAGGTCACTGACTGCGGCTTGGACAGGACCGCAGCGGCGCCATGGAGATTGGCTGCGATTTGAAGGGCGGGAGAGGTGTAGCCGGTGAGGACGATGAGCGTGGCCAGAGGCTGCAGCGCGCGCACGGTCTCGATCAGCGCATTCGTGGTATGCGCCACTTCGCCGGTGAGATACGGGTCGACCACGATGACGGCGTAGGTGGATGACTTCATCAGCTTCGTCGCCGATGCCGGCTCGAGGGCGACGTCGACGGCGAAACCCTGCGTCAGCAGATAACGGCGCAGCGAGCCGGCGATGAGCTCATCGTCGTCGATCAGCAGAACGCGCGTCTGCGCGCTGGAAGTACTGGTCATCATCAGTGGGCTTGGAACCGCGGAGATGATCCTCTCCCCCGGCGCGCCGCGACATCAGCAAAGGGACGGTTTGCGTGTAGGGGTATTACCTACGCCCGATCGGGGCCCTCGTGCACATCGTGCTCCTCCGGGCCAGATTTCACGGGCCGATGCGCCCGTTCCAGCACGGATTTCGGACCAGCGTCCTACATTCACTCGGTCGCTCAGCAGACGTGTAGGGAGGAAACCTTGTCGTCCGATTGCTCACACACTGTCATTTTCGGGAGCGTTTCCAAGCATGACATGGGATAGGAGCCGGGTGAGTGTTAGGGATAACGTTGAGACCCAATTCGCCAACAACACCCACTGGCTAACCTTTTTCGACCGACTCGATGCTCTTGTTGACTCGATCAGCAGCCATCGGTCTCGCAGCTCCCTGAGTTCAGCCTCGAAGGCCACGATCGACGCACGATTGATTCTCTGTATCCGCATCTCACTAACGTCTGTCATATAAAGGTCGGCCATCGCCGTAATGACGAGCGGGAACAGCTGCGCCAGCAGGATCAGCAAGTGCTCCACCGTGATTCGCAAATCCACAAGCTCTTGGGTTTCGTGAGGCATGCTTGGGAGCTGCGTGATCTGCCGAAGAGCCAATTCGAGATCTTCGGCCAAGTGAATGAGTACCTCACTGACTCCGCTCGGCTGGATCGCAATCGCGTCTCTGACCAAGCCCGCACGAGGCGACACAGCAGCATTTTTTTCAAGTGCTTCGGTAAGCTTGGGAGTAGTCACTTTCATTTATGCGCCACCGCCCGGGCCGTAGCAAAGGCTCGCGCAAGTGTGCATCGAACACGGCGTTACCTCCATGTGTGGACCGGTATCGCCAATGTTGCAGTGATCTTCTCGCGCCGCAACATCAGCAAAGGGACGGTTTGCGTGTAGGGGTATTACCTACGGACGCTCGGGCAGCAGGTGATGCTCAATCGCGTATTGCACCAACTCCGCGTTGTTTCGCAGTCCCATTTTCTGGAGGAGGCGGGCGCGGTGCGTGGCCACCGTCTTTACGCTGACGTTCAACTCCGTGGCGATGTCGCGCGGCGGCTTGCCGGCGGCGATGAGACACAGGATCTGGAACTCGCGGCCGGAGAGACTCTCGTGCGAGCGCTCGCGAGACGGCCACATCGCATCGAAGGCGAGAAGCTGTGCGAGCGCGGGCGAGAGAAAGCGTTCGCCACGGGCAACGTTGCGGATCGCCGGCACGAGGTCTTCTCGCGCGCTGCTCTTGCTGACGTAACCAAGCGCGCCGCTGCGGAGCGCGCGTGACGCGTACGACGCCTCGGCATGCATGCTCAGGATCAATACCGGTACGTCGGCGATCGAACGCAACTGCGTGAGAACGTCGAGACCGGGACGATCGGGGAGATTGAGATCGAGAATGATCACGTCCCAGCCGCCGCGCCGGGCGAGGTCGAGCGCCTCGGCGCCGCTGCGCGCTTCACCGCCGACGACGATGTCGCTCGTCTCGGAGACGATCTGCTTCACGCCCTCGCGGACGATGTCGTGATCATCAGCGATGAGGACCTTGATCATGCGGCGCTCGTTTCCGTCGGGATCCGGACAGAGACGATCGTACCGCGGCCGCCGACTCCTTCGATGTGAACCGTGCCGCCCGCAAACGCGGCCCGCTCGCGGATTCCGATCAATCCGAGCGAGAACGGGTCGCGCACTTCCTCGGCGGTGATGCCGCGACCGTCGTCGCGAATTTCGAGCAGCAGCTCGTCGCGGCGTTGCCGCAGGCGCAGCTCGACGCGCGATGCGTTTGCGTGTCGCGAGACGTTGGTCAGTGCCTCCTGGACGATGCGGTAGATGGCGGTGACGGCGGCCGCGTCGATATGTAGCTGCGTTTCGTCGGCGAGCGAAAGCTCGCATTCGATTCCAGTGCGCTGCTCGAACCTCGACGCCTCGGCTTCGATGGCCGGGAGCAGGCCGAGGTCGTCGAGAACGCTCGGGCGCAACTCGGAGGAAATCCGCTGCACCGAGGTGACGGTCTCGTCGAGCGTGCGCGTGATTCGATTGCGCAGCGGCTCGCTCGCGGCCGACGCCGGCGCCATCGCCAGCAGGCCACCGACGTCCATCTTCAGTGCCGTCAAGGACTGCCCGAGGTCGTCGTGCAGCTCGCGCGCGATCCTGGTGCGCTCCTCTTCCTGCACGAGCAGCAGCCGATCGGAAAGCGCTTTCAGATTGCGCTCGCTCTCGAGCAGACGTCCCTCCGCTTCGAGACGCCGCTGGAGCATGGTGTTGAACGTTTCGGCGAGTTGGGCAATCTCGCGCGGCCCTTCCACGCCGACGTGTCCGAACGAGCCGGCCGCGGCACGCTCGGCAGCTCGCGAGAGCGCCGCCACGGGCCGCTCGACGGCGCGCGCCAACAGCACGGCAATGCCGACGACGAGGACGATGATAATGGCGCCGCCGGCCGCGCCGCGCAGGAACATCTGCCGCACCGGGTGCATGACGGTGGCAGTGGGGATGCCGACGTAGATGTGCCAGCCGAGCTCCGGCACGGAGCTGAATCCGTACTGCCGCGAAATGCCGTCCACGCCGACCGCTTCGGCGGTTCCATCGTCGCGATGCAGCGCGAGCTCGGCCACGCTGAGGCCGCGCGCACTCCGTCCCGTCCATTGATGCGGATCGGTGGAACGCGCCACGATGGTGCCGTTGCGATCGAGAATCGTCATCACTGCGTCCGGCGGCAACGACGCGGCGAATGCTTCCGGCAGTTGCACGAGCACGAGCGTCCCTGCGACGTTGCCGTCAACGCCGCGGACGGGCGCCGACAACACCGAGACCCATCGGTTGGCCAGCGGGCGGATCGCCGGCGCACCCGCGGGCAGCGTTCCGTCGCGAAGCGCCGTTGCGATCCATTGCCGCGCCAGCGCGGATACCGCTCGATCCTCCGTGGCCGGCGCAGCGGCGCAGACGAGCGCAGCGGAGCGGTCGAAGAGAAGCAGATCGGCGTACTGCGGGAAGAAGTCGACGATGGCGAAGAGGGAGTCGCACGGTGCGCGGTCGAGATTGCGGATGGCCGGCCGCGCCTTCATTTGGGTCATCAGCGCGACCGAATCGGCGTGGAGCGAGCGCATCCGCGCCGCGGTCGCGCGGGCGATCTGCAGCGCCGTCTCGCGCGCCTCCAACTCCTCGCGGCGGACCTGCGTGCCGTAAATCCAGAGGATAAGAAGCAGCAGCGGCAACGCCGCCCCCGCGACGAGTGCGCCCAACCACCAGCGAATCGACAAGCGGCGCCGCGCCATGAAGGGAGTCTATGGTATCGGCGTTGGTGGCGGCGCTGTCGGCCTCGCGCCTACTGAACTCATTCGCAACTGGTGGCCGAGCCTTGGGCAACCAACGCTGCGGGCCGTGCCGGTGGCGGAGGCGCGTCGGAATCGAACCAACCTTTCGACGCTTCCGCGCCGAAACAACGGTTTTGAAGACCGCGGGAGCCACCAGACCCCATTCGCCTCCTCGCATGCGCGAAGAACGCGGACGATAACATCCGAGGGCGCGAAAACTTTCGCTACTTGACGCGGGCGCCGACGAAAAATCCGTTCACGTTCAGGCCGGGGTTGCGTCCGGTCAGGCCGCCGTTCGAAATGTGGAAGAAGCGGTAGCCGGCGTAGAGCGGCATCCGCGCATTCGGAAAAAGCACGACGCCCAGCCCGAGCTGCGAGTTGAAATTGAGCTTCGACGTTGCCGCCGGAATGCGCCGGTTCGACCACATCGGACCGGTACCGATGTCGACGTATGGTCGAAGCGTATTCGAAGACGTCCGCCAGTAGTTGCGCAGGAAAAAGTGCGCCCACTCGGCGCGCACGGAGTCGTCGGGATCGCCGTACGTGTAGCCGAACCAGCTCCGCGGCTGGCGAACGTCGGCGTAGTCGATGTCGACGCCGGCGCGCGCGTCGGGGAGGTAGCGTTCGATGTAGTGCAGGAGCTGCGGGCGGCCGGTGAGCTCGAAGCTGATGGTGCGGAATCGCGACTGGCCGTGGCGGTTGGTTTCGCTCTTCGCATCGCCGAGGTAGATGTTGAAATCGCCGGCGAAAACGGGAAATGAGAGCAGTAGCAGGAGAACTGCGCGGACGGTGTGACGGACCATGGCCGCGCATTCTAAACGGGGCTGGCACCGCGCGTGAACAAGCTCAGCCGGGAGGGCGCGTCATGAACGATCGACGGCAGTCCGACAATCACGGCAACATTCTGTCGCGCTTCGCGAGTGCGGCCACGGCGTGGACCGGCTCGACAGCCGCGTTCGTGATCGCGGCGCTGATCATCATCGTCTGGGGTTTGACCGGGCCGCTCTTCCACTACTCCGACACGTGGCAGCTGGTGATCAACACCGGCACGACCATCGTCACGTTCCTGATGGTCTTCCTGATCCAGCGATCGCAGAACAAGGACGCGCTGGCGGTGCAGCTGAAGCTGGACGAGATCGTGGCGGCGATGGACGGCGCGAGCAATCGCCTCATCGCTGTCGAGGATCTTTCCGAGGAGGAGCTGAAGGTTCTGCGCATCCACTTCAAACGGCTGGCGGAGATGGCCAAGAGCGACTTCAAGATCACCGAGTCGCACTCGATCGAAGAAGCCGAGGCACGGCACAACTTCAAGAAGGATCGAAGGAAGGCGCGCGGAAAGAAAGGCGAATGAACCACAAAGACACAAAGGTCACGAAGATTTCTTTGTGTCCTTTGTGCCTTTGTGGTGAAACGATTTTCTTACGCTCCAATTAGCTCCGCGAACTTCTTCAAATCGATGTTCCCGCCGGAGATCACGGCGACAATCGGCCCTTCGGCCTTCCCGCTCAACGCCGCCGCTACCGACAACGCGCCGGCGCCTTCGGCGATCACGCGGACTTTCTCGGCCACCATGCGCATGGCGCGTTTCGTTTCATCGAGAGTCACCACGATCGAGCCGTCGACGATGCCTTGCATCCGCTCCCACATGCGCGGGAAGACGCTCTTGCCGCCGGCGCCGTCGACGAAGGAGGGCTGAAACTCTTCGAAGACTTGCGGCGAACCCTTTTCGAACGATCGCGCGCCCGGCGCGGCCGTCTCCGGCTCCGCGCCGAGAATCTTCACGTGCGGCGCGAGCTGGCGGATGGAACTGCCGATTCCGGAGACCAGTCCGCCGCCGCCGATCGCGGCGATGACGGTGCGCACGGACGGCAGGTCTTCGAGGATCTCCAATCCGAGTGAGGCGTTGCCGGCGATGAAATTGTGATCGTCGAAGGGATGGATGAACGTCCCCTCGACGCCTTCGACTGCTCGCTCGTCCATCGCCCGCCAAGCCACGTCGAACGGCACTTTCACGATGCGCGCGCCGAGGTCGCGCATGCGCTGGATCTTCGTCTCGGGCGCGGTTTCGATGGTCACCACCGTGCACGGAATGCCGTACGCGCCCGCCGCGAACGCGACGCCCTGCCCCGCATTTCCGGCGCTGATGGTCCAGACGCCTTTCGCGCGCTCGTCGGGCGTGAGCATGGCCACGGCATTGGCGGCGCCGCGGATCTTGAATGCGTTGATCGGCTGCAGATTATCGAGCTTGAGCCAGATCTCCGGCGCCGGCGTTCCGTGCCGCAGCTTGATCAGCGGCGTGCGCGTGATGACGCCGCGGATCCGTTCGCGCGCGGCGTAAATTTCATCGAGCGTGACGGGACGGACAGGCGGTGCGGCGGTCGTCATGGCGCGCATTGTAAAGCGCCCATTCGAGCGGCGCGCGGGCACGTCTCGTGCTCTTCGCTTGCACGTCATGCAAAGCGCAGAAATCCTTTCTCCCTCGCCGCAAAACACAAACGTAAACGTCAACAGACGCGAGCGCTGGCTCTCGGTCGTCATCGGAAGCGCTGTGGCCGCGTATGGTCTGTCGCGCCGCTCCATTGCCGGCGTCACTATGGCCGGACTCGGCAGCGCGCTGGTATGGCGCGGCGCCAGCGGCCGCTGCCCGGTCTACGGATCGCTCGGCATCACCAGCGTCGCGGAAACCGATCACGACACATCCAACGTCAGCGTGCCGTACGGCCGTGGCGTCCGCGTCGAACAGACTGTGACCATCGGTCTGCCGCCGGAAGAGATCTACGCGTTCTTCCGCAATTTCGAAAACCTGCCGCGCTTCATGTCGCACCTGCAGTCGGTGAAAGTCATCGACGACAAGCGCTCGCACTGGACGACGAAAGGTCCCGCCGGAAGCGACGCCGAATGGGACGCGGAGATCATCAACGAAATCCCGAATGAGCTGATCGGCTGGCGTTCGGTGACCGGCTCGCAGGTCGACAATGCCGGCTCCGTTCATTTCAAACCGAATCCGGGCAACCGCGGCACTGACGTCAAAGTGATCCTGCGCTACGACCCGCCCGCCGGACTCCTCGGCGCGTTGACGGCGAAGCTTTTCGGCGAGGATCCGGCGCATCAGGTGAAGGAAGACCTGCGCGCGCTGAAGATGCTCCTGGAGACGGGAGAGATCGCGTCGACGAACGGGCAGCCCAACGGCCTGCCGCATCGCGCGCGAATGCGCGAACGCCTGGCGGAGGTGGTGCGATGAAAGCGGTCTGCTGGTTCGGCAAGACGGACGTTCGCGTGGAGAACGTCCCCGATCCGAAAATCATCAATCCGCACGACGCCATCGTTAAGGTCACGCTGACCGCGATCTGCGGCTCGGACCTCCACCTCTACGACGGCTACATCCCCACGATGATGAAGGGCGACATCCTCGGCCACGAGTTCATGGGCGAGGTCGTGGAAGTCGGCGCCGAGGTGAAGAATCTGAAGGTTGGCGATCGCGTCATCGTGCCGTTTCCGATCTGCTGCGGACGCTGCTGGTTCTGCAAGAACGATCAATGGTCGCTGTGCGACAACACAAATCCGAACGCGTGGATGGTGGAAGCGATGTACGGCTTCGGCGGAGCTGCTCTCTACGGCTACTCGCATCTCTACGGCGGTTATGCCGGAGGCCAGGCCGAGTACGTTCGCGTTCCGTTCGCCGACGTCAATCCAGTGAAGATTCCTGATGGCCTGCCCGACGAGAAGGTGCTCTTTCTGACCGACATCTTCCCGACCGGCTATTTCGCCGCCGACAACTGCGACATCAAGCCGGGTGACGTCGTCGCGGTCTGGGGCTGCGGTCCGGTCGGATTGTTCGCGATGAAGAGCGCGTGGATGCTCGGCGCGTCGCGCGTCATCGCCATCGACCGCGTTCCCGAACGCATGCGTCTCGCGCGCGAAGCGTGCAACGCGGAGCTGGTCGATTTCGAAGAGGTCGACGACGTCTACGACGTGTTGAAAGAGATGACCGGCGGCCGCGGTCCGGATGCGTGCATCGACGCCGTCGGCATGGAGGCGCACGGCCACACTGCCGACGCGCTCTACGATCGCGTGAAGCAGGTGATGCGGATCGAGTTCGACCGCGCTCACGCGCTTCGCCAGGCGCTGCACTGCTGCCGCAAGGGCGGAACGGTCTCGATCCCCGGCGTCTACGGCGGCTTCATCGACAAGATTCCGTTCGGCGCTGCGTTCGGTAAAGGGCTGACGTTGAAGATGGGACAAGCTCACGTGCAAAAGTACGTGCGCGCCCTTCTTGCCCGCATCGAGCGCGACGAAATCGATCCGTCGTTTCTCATCTCGCACCGCGTCCGGCTGGACGACGCGCCGGCGATGTACCGCACGTTCCGCGACAAAGAAGACGACTGCATCAAGGTCGTAATGCGACCGTAGGTGTCCGTGCCATACTTGCGCGATGAGCTCGATCAAGATCATCGTCGAGAAGCACGACGACGGCTACGTCGGCTATCCCGTCGGCATGCGCGGCGTCGTCGTCGGTGAAGGCGATACGTATGCCGAGGCACTGGCCGACGTTCGGTCGGCGATTCAGTTTCATATCGAGACGTTCGGCGCCGACGCGTTCGAGGCGTTGCCTGCCTGACTAGCCAGTTTTCGATCGCCGTGTTGAATCCGCCGCCGGTGTGGCACAGACACTCCTGTCTGTGCTGGTGAGGCTCGCGAAACTGGAAAATGAAACCCGCTTTATAAGGGTCAGGCGACGCAGCTTGCCAAAGCACAGACAGGAGTGTCTGTGCCACACCAATCCTGCTTCTAAGCCTCAGGCGGCCTGTATTTGTTCGATCAGCGAACGATGGTCTCTTCGCGCCGCGGTCCCGTTGAAATGATCGACGCGGGGCACTCCACCTCATCCTCGATGAAGCGGATGTAATCCTTCGCGGCGTCCGGCAGGGCGTCGTACGACGTGATGCCGACCGTCGGCTGGTTCCAGCCTTTCAGCGTGCGGTACTCCGGCTTGTAGTCGTGATGCGCGACGGCGAATGCCGGGAACGTCTTCCACACTTCGCCGCGGACGTTGTAGCCGATGCAGACCTGGATCTCCTCGAACTCGTCGAGCACGTCGAGCTTCGTCAACGCGATCGCGTCGAGGCCGTTCAGCATCGCCGACGTGCGGAGAACGGGAAGATCGAGCCAGCCGGTGCGCCGCGGACGTCCGGTCACGGTGCCGAACTCATTGCCGCGCGCGCGAAGATGCTCCCCGTGCGCGTCGTTCAGCTCCGTCGGGAAGGCGCCGCCGCCGACGCGCGTCGTATACGCCTTGGCCACGCCGATCACGCGATGGATGTGCTTCGGCGCAACGCCCAATCCCGTGCAGACGCCGCCGACGACCGTGCTCGACGACGTCACGTACGGATACGTTCCGTGATCGATGTCGAGCATCGCCCCCTGCGCGCCCTCGAACATCACCTTCTTTCCGGCCCGGATCTGTTCGTTGATCAGGATCGTGCCGTTGGTGATGCGGTCGGCCAGCACCTCGCCGTAGCGGGTGTAATCGTCATAGAGCTTCTGCGCGTCGTAGCCGTCCTTGCCGTACACCTTCAGCACAGGATTTTTTTCCGCGCACGCGAACGCGATGCGGTCGCGCAGCACGTCGGGATCGAGCAGGTCCGAGACGCGGATGCCGTAGCGGCTCACCTTCGTCTCGTAGGCCGGACCGATGCCGCGTCCGGTCGTGCCGATCTTCCCCGCGCCTGCCGCTTCCTCGCGCGCCTGATCGAGCGCCTTGTGATACGGCAGGATCACCTGCGCGGAGTCGCTGATCTTCAGGTTGGTGTCGATCACCACGCCAAGCGCGCGCAGCTTCTCGATCTCGTCGAGCAGCGCCTCGGGATCGATGACCATGCCGTTGCCGAGGATGCAGAGCTTGTCGGGATGGAGGATGCCGGAGGGGATCAGCCGCAGCGCGAAATGTTTCTCGCCGAATTTGACCGTGTGGCCGGCGTTGTGCCCGCCCTGATAGCGAGCCACCACGTCGAAGGTTTCGCAGAGAAGATCGACGATCTTCCCCTTCCCTTCGTCGCCCCACTGCGCGCCGATGACAGCCAGGTTCTGCATGCGGCGCGGAGACTAGCAGATGTTGGGTATCGGGAGTCGGCTGTCGGCTGTCGGCTGTCGGGGAGGCGTAGATCTTGAACGCAACTACGACACGCGACACCCAGACACCCGACACCCGACACCCGACACCCGACACCCGACACCCCGCAAAAAGCTATAGTTCATCGAAGCGAGGTACTCCATGGATCTTCACAACACCGCAGCGACCCCTCCCCACCCCATCTATTCGCCGACCCCGGTGCCGGTCGAGCAGTTCATCGACGGCATCCGCGAGATGTCCGCGGGGCTGATCACCAAGCAGAAGATCTACGACTTTCTCGCCACGTACGAGATCCGTTCCGAGGATCTGGAGCGCTACAAGATGTGGCTGCCGGATCGCCACACGCGCAACAAAGTCTTCCGCAACGACATGATCGAGGCCATGGTGATCTGCTGGCCGATCGGCGCCATCACGCCGCTGCACACACACAACGGACAGCTCGGCTGGATGACGATGGTCGAGGGCAAGCTGATCGTCGAAAACTACAAACAGCTCGGCTGCAATCGTCCCGAAAATCAGCAGGTCGTGGGCATGGACTGTCTGGCCGGAGCCACCCGCATCGACATGCAGAACCTCGGCACGGAGCTGGTCGTCCCCGGCGGTCCGCTGAACACGGTCGACAAGACGCAGACCATCCATCGCATCAAGAATCTCGAAGAGTGGAACGAGCGCGCCGTGAGCCTGCACGTCTACTCGAAGCCGATCGATTCGTGCGTCGTCTTCGACATCGAAGGCGGCAAGTGTTTTCGCAGAGATTTGAAGTATGACAACGAGCCGTAGCTGTCATCCTGAGCCGCCGGAGGCGTTGGAGCGCGAAGCGCGGAACGCCGGAGGACGGCGAAGGATCTCAAGTTGCGCAACTCCTGCTGAAACCCTTGGGATTCAACGCAAGTTGGGAAGCTCGAGATCCTTCGCCGTCCTCCGGCGTCTCAGGATGACAGCGGTTGAGGTCACGACGTAATGCCCGCCACCGCCATCCACCACGTCCAGCTCGCGATGCCGCGTGGCGAAGAAGAACGCGGCCGCGCGTTCTACCGCGATCTCCTCGGCCTCACCGAAATCCCCAAACCGGTCACGCTGAATGAGCGCGGCGGTCTCTGGTTTCAGATCGGTGCGCTCGAACTTCACCTCGGCACCGAGGACGACTTCCGTCCCGCGAAGAAAGCGCATCCGGGACTGCTCGTCGATGACCTTCCGACCTTGGTGAAACGCCTCGAAGCCGCCGGATACGCGACCAAGCCCGACCACCTGCTCGCAGGCTACGACCGCGCTTACGTTCACGATCCGTTCGGCAATCGCATCGAGCTGCTCACGCTGAAATCATGAGCCGCCACACCGTCACCCCGCGAATCGTGGCCGACGATGCGAAGGGATTGGTCGCGTTCATCAAGCACGTGTTCGGCGCGGACGGCGACTATCGCGACGACCGTCCCTCGGACATCACGATCGGCGACTCGATCATCATGATTACCGACGCCGGCGTCCGTCCGCCGGCGCCCGCGTTTCTATACGTCTACGTCGCGGACACGGACGCCGCGTACCGTCGCGCTCTCGATTCCGGCGCGCGGTCCCTCGAAGCACCCGTTGATACGCCTTACGGCGACCATCGCTGCATGGTCGAAGATCGCTGGGGCAACACCTGGCAGATCGCCACACCCAATCGCTGAGGAGAAATTCATGTCGCTGATTTCCACGCTGCAAACCGAGCTCGATCAGATGTCCGCCGCAGGCACGCTCAAACGCGAGCTGCTGATGAAATCGCCGCAAGGGGCGGTCGTCGACGTCGAAGGAATCGGCGAAGTGATCATGCTCACCTCCAACAATTACCTCGGGCTGGCCGACCATCCCGCCATCGCCGAAGCGGCGGAGAAAGCCGAGCGGGATTACGGCTACGGCCTGGCCTCGGTGCGCTTCATCTGCGGCACGCAAACTATCCATCGCCAGCTCGAAGAACGCATCGCGAATTTCTTCGGCACCGAAGACACGATTCTCTACGGCTCCTGCTGGAACGCGAATGAAGGACTCTTCCAGACCGTAGCCCTCGAGCAGGACGCGATCATTTCCGACGAGCTGAATCACGCCTCGATCATCGACGGCATCCGCCTGGCCAAGGCGAAGAAGGAGCGCTACAAGAATCGCGACATGGCCGACCTGCGCCGCGCGCTCGAAGCGACGCGCAGTTCGCGCAACAAGGTCATCATCACCGACGGCGTCTTCTCGATGGAAGGCTCGCTCGCGCCGCTGCCGGAGATCGTCGATCTGGCCGCCGAATACGAAGCCTTCCTCGTCGTCGACGATTCGCACGGCACCGGCGTCCTCGGCAAGACCGGACGCGGCACCGGCGAAGAGCTGGGCGTCTTCAACAAAATTCACGCGCACACCTCAACACTCGGCAAGGCCCTCGGCGGCTCCCACGGCGGCTTCACTACCGGACCGAAAACGCTCGTCGACTACCTTCGCCAGAAATCGCGTCCCTATCTCTTCTCCAACACCCTGCCGCCGGCCGTGGTGATGGGATCGCTGGCCGCGTTTGATCTGCTGGAAAAGGACACGAGCTTCGTCACGCGCCTGCACGAAAACACCGCCTACTTCCGCCAGCAACTCACCGCGCGCGACGTCGCCGTTCGCGAAGGGATCCATCCGATCGTCCCGATCATCATCGGCGACACCGCGAAAGCGATCGCCATCTCCGCCGAGCTCCTGAAGCGCGGCATCTACGTCTCCGGCTTCGGCTTCCCCGTCGTCCCGCAAGGCGCCGCCAGACTCCGCTGCCAGATCAGCGCCGCCCACACCCGCGAACACCTCAACCGCGCCATCGAAGCAATCGTGGGCGTGGGGCGGGAGTTCGGAGTGGTTACCTAGCCGTAGCAGGGCGGCGTCGAAAGCGCCGTCATCTGGTCGAAGGCGACGTCGCCGATCGTCCCTTTCCAGCGCCACATCACTCCGTCGTTCGATTCCAGATCGACGTCGATCGCCGTCCCCGCTTCGATCGCGATCGGCGATTGCAGCGGAAGAAAGACGTGCTCCCAACTCGTGCCAGCGATCTCGTTCGACAGTTCGATTTCATCCGCAAGCGTGGCGCGGAACCAGCCGGCGAAGCCGTGCATCAAACCGCCGCGCGCCGCGGTGAAGTGAACGCTGCCGGCGACGTCGGCCGACGCGATTGTGGCGAGATCCGCCGCGATCACCATCTCCGGCGTCGCGAGAAACGAATCGCGTCCGACATTTCCGACGAAAACGATGTTCGATGCGAAGACGGCGAGTGCGGAGAGATCGAATCCGTACGGTTTACTCGTCCACCAGCTCACGCTGCGCTGGTAGATGGAGGCGTCATCGACCGGCACGAGATAGAGATCGACGCGACGCGGGATGATCACCGCATCCGGCTTCAGCAGCCGCGCCCGCGCGTCGATCACGCTGCTCAGGATGCGCTCATCGAACGCAAACGCGCCGATGGTCTCGGTCACAAGAACATCTGCGAGTTCCGGCAACTCCACTTTCGTGGAACGTTCGTGGAACACCTGGATGCGATCGGCGTATCCGAGCTGTCTGCTCAGAAACGTCGCCAGATCAGCGGTATGCGTCGCATCGATCGCGAACACGCGCCGCGCACCTGCTTCGCACGCGAAAAACGAAAGGATCCCCGAGCCGGCGCCGAGGTCGAGCACGACACTGCCGGGGGAGACGACGCGGCGAATCGCCTCGCGAAAGGCATTCGTCCGGATCTCATCCTGAAGCAGCCCTCGATGGATTTCGAGCATTACCGCGCGTACGCCAACCCGTCCGGCACGTTCCCGGTATCGATCAGGTGCGTGACGGAAAACGTCGAAGTGTCGATCACCGCCAGCTTCTTCGCGCCCGCGCACGCGACGAACGCATGCTTCCCATCCGGCGCCATGAGAATCCCCGACGGTCCCTCGGCCGTATTCACTGACTTGATGATCTCCTTCGTGGCCGCGTCGTAAACGTTCACCACGTTCGCGCCGGGATCAGAGACGAGCACGAACTTGCCGTCGGGCGTGAACTTCACGCGGTTGGCCAGCTTCGTCGTCGTCGGCAGCGTCTGCGCCACCGTGCGCGACTTCGGATCGATGATCGAGATGCCGCCATTCGGCGCGCGCGAGGCTACCCACAACTCCGATCCATCCGGCGCGAGATCGATCCCTTCCGGCCCCTGCACCACCGGAATCTGTCTGAGAAGGATCGTTTTCGGCGCGCCGCGCAGGTCGAAGACGGTGACGCTGTTCGATCCGATGTTGGCCGTGTAGAGCGTCGTCTCCCCCGGCGCGACGACGATCATGTGCGTGACCTCGGCGCCGCTCCCGCTGATGAAATCGATCGCATCCTTCGCCGCGTCGTACCGCGCCACCACCCGGCTCCCCTCGGCCGTAAACCAGAATCGCGACCCCACCGCCGCGATCCCGTGCGGCCGCAGCAACCCCGGCAGCGTAAACCGCCGCAACTGCTTCCGCGCCGGCACGTCGATCACCGAAAGCGTCGTCCCCGGATTCGGCGCCGTCCCGTAATTGGCAACGACCGCGATCTTCCCATCGTCCGACACCGCCACCTCATGCGGCCCCTCGCCGGTAACGACGGTGCCGAGAGTCTCGAAGGAGGAGGCATCAACAAACTGCAGCGTGGCGTCCGACTTGTTGAGGATGAGCAGCGTATCGGCGCGGGCGGTGAGGGCGGTGAAGAGAAGGGCAAGTGCAAGGCGCTTCATGAGTCGAAGTATGCCATCAGGCGCTGCGACTGTTGACGGACCTCGGTATCGTTCGAGAATCGCGATCCTTGGAGAACATGTCCTCCTCGATCAAAGTAACGACCGTGCAGTCACGAGACGGTTGCCCCGATTTAAGGTCGCTGAATGGGCTACAGCGTGACAGCCATGCGTTGCTCCGTTAGATTCCGTCTGTGCCAGCTCTTCCCGAACCCGAGTCGCTCATTGACCTCGACGACCGTGAGCGGCGCGTGTACGGCCGCTTCCTAAGGAAGGTCGGCGAGGGCCCCGCCGCGTTTTTTCTCGATGCTTGTCGGATGATGAGGGCAACCCCACGACCGGTCGCAGCGTCCCACCTCGTGGGACACGGTATCCGCGAGATCGAGAGTGCGTTGCGTGCGCTGCTCGTCCCACTCGCCGCCCGATCAACCACCCGCGAGAATGTTCGTCTGCGACAAATACGCACGATGCTCTTGGCCGCTGGCATGGACGAATTCGGCACGGAAGCGGAGTGGTGGTTCCGCGTCGCCGAAGAAAAGGGAGGTGAGACACAGAACGAACAGATCGAGGCCGTGCTGGCTGAGATCGGCATCGCAGACGCGGATCCCGTCGCCGTTACCTGGAGACGTCTGTCAGGAGCTTCTCGCGCACACAGACCGGGGCTTCGGATACGACCGGCAGATCAGGAGTTCGAACAGTACTGGAACGACACGGTTGCCCTCTTTGACGCTCTCCTCGATCGGCTCGAACATCGGTACCTCGATTATTACCGCATGCTCGACGAGTTGCTCGCATTGCAGTTTCCGACGCGCGAGGATGTTGCTCGCCTCGACGAGCGGATACCTCGGAATATCGCGACATACAAATATTTCTTCGAGCGTTTGAAGTGGCCGGCGTGGTTCCATCCTCTTCGAAAGAAGCGGATCTTCGCGGACCCATTCGTGTGGTACTGGCCGCCAGCGGAGTACCTGACGGCAGTCGCTGAGATATTTCCGACAGACGTGCTAAAGGTGATGCTCGGCGCGGAAACGGATAGCGCATTGACACATGCGGAGTTCGCGAAGGCTGCGCTGAAGCTTCCTGCCACGGAAGCAACGGAATGGGCGAAACATGAGACTGAATGGATCGGAAGACATGAGCGAATAGGCTGGCTCCCGTCCGAAGCCTTTGGGAAGCTCGTCAACCGAGTCGCGTCCGACAATATCAACGTCGCGCTCAGTCTCACTGAAGCGATTCTCGCCGACGCAAAACAGGACGAAGAGAAACACGGGATTAGCGTAATCGCAGAAACCCGAGCGAAGGTCGAGTGGTATGAGCTGGAGATCTTCTTGCGGAACGCTGTTCCCTCGCTGGCGGCGCACCCTACTGAGGCTCTACCACGACTCGTGAGACTGCTTTCGTCGATTCTCATGCGAAACGATGCATCGGAGGGCTGGGATACGTCGCACTACTGGCGACCGCAGGTCGCGCAGGATAAGGGTCTAACGCCCGGACGCCGGAACGAGTTGGTAACGGCGATCCGTAACATCGCCTCCTCTGCAGTACGCAGCGGCTGCATGACGATGCCAGAAGTGCTAGCGATCATGGATAGTGAACATCACGCGATCTTCGGGCGCATCGCACGTTTTCTCCTCGCCGAACATCCAGACGGTCAAGGCGAGCGGATTGCGTACGAACTGCGCGATGCTGATCTTTTAAGCACCGATCGCGGCGAACACCGGCTCCTTGCGCGCAAGGGGTTCGCCGCAATCGAACCTGCGGACCAAGCGACGCTCGTCGCGAGTATCGAGAGGGGTCCCTCGGCGGACGAATTCCGCGAGCGCGTCCAGGCGATCCGAGGGATTGCTCCGACGGATGACGAGGTAGATGCATACGTTCTTCGATGGCAGATATCTGCGGGTGAAGTGATCGTGGATTCCAGAGGCGAGACATTTCGGCACGCTCACGACGAGCGGAGGCATGCGCTCGAGGCAATCGAGGAACGCAGAACAGTCGAGAGTGTTCCGCTGATGACAGCCACCGAACTCCGGGCGTTGTCTTCGCTGGAAGTCGTCGAATACGTTCAACGATTCATTACGGCACCGTCCACTTACTCGCGTAATCCGGAAGAACTCGGCCTTCAGTTGCAGCAAGCCGTGGCAGCCGACCCAGAGTTCTTTTCCACGAGCGCGGAGGCCTTTTCGGCCCTGCCGCCGTCCTTCGTGAGCCGGTATTTACAGGGCCTTGTCGAAGCGACTCGAACTGGACGTTTCGTGCACTGGGATCACGTCCTCGACCTACTCGACGACACCCTGCGAAAGTCTGTCGAGGTCGCCGTGGGAGAGCGCCAAGACATGACATGGACCTGGACTCGACAGCACATCGCATGGCTTATCGCAGCGGTGTTCGAGGCGAAGCCGGTCGCATTTCCGGCTTCATTCGCTTTGCGGATGTGGAACGTTATCGAAGAGCTTCTCATCACACCATTGAATGACGAATCGCTATATGAGCACGATGGGGAGACGGTCGCCGATCGCGCACTCATGCGGGCCATGAACTCCGTCCGTGCGACCGCGTTCGATGCCGCCGCACAATTCGTGCTTTGGATTCGAGACCATGCTCCTGCGGAAGAGCAAACATACCGAGAGTCGCTCTTCAATATCACCGAGACGCTGCTCCGGGGTGCGTCGGTGACGATGCATGCGGCATTTGGGCGCGCGATCGGGTGGCTTCAGGACATCGACGATCGATGGCTCGATAGCAATATCGGGCGCATTCTTCCCACATCCGCCAATACTCTCGCGTCGTGGGAAGCGGCATTTGCAGGAATTGTAGACCGCTGGACGCCGTCAACAAAGCTCTTTGAGCTTCTTCGCCCATCGTACGCTATCGCTATCCAGCGTATCGGAAGCGATGCAGAGTTCGGACGATCCCACACTGCCGACAATGTCGCGCAACACCTAATTATCTTCTACTGGCGTGGCGATATAACCATTGATGACTTGTTGCTGGAAGGGTTCTTCGCGCACGCCCCAGGTAAACTCCGTGGGCGAGCTCAATGGGCGATTGCGATACACCTCGACGCTGTTGCAGGTGAAGTTGATCCCGTCATTCAGCAGCGCCTCGACGACCTATGGAGTCGTCGTGTCGCCGCGAACGCGACGCTTGATGATCGGAGCGAGGAGCTCACATGGTTTGGCTTCTACTATGCGGCGCATAACGGCGACGTACTTAGGGCGACGCAAACTCTCAAGGCGGTGCTTGAGATTGGCGTTTCGATTTCCAATCACCGCGTCGTCGACAAGCTCGCACGAATCGCACAACAACTCCCAGTTCTGGCGTTCGAGTGCTACGCCCTGCTCATTCGGCATGAGGGGCGGGACAGATTTCTCATCTATGAGGAACGTGGCCGCGACATTCTTCAAGTTGCGCTCGACTCCGAGGCTGCTTCCGCAGCACGGGACCTCATTCACGAACTTGCGTCCGAAGGAATCCTCGCATTCCGCGATCTTCTGTACGAGCCTGAGGAACGAACAGAGCAAGAACCGCGGCCGGATTCTCCTCCTAAAATACTGAACTGTTGACGTTAGGCGCACGACATCTGGCTCGGCGGCAAATCCCTCTCAGCACCCAATAAAATTCGGCTCCGGCTGAATCTCCACCCCAAACGCCTCCCGCACCCCACCCTGAATCATCCTCACCAGCTCGACCATCTCGGCCGCCGTCCCCCCACCCCGGTTGATCACGGCCAGCGTGTGTTTCGATGACAGGCCGACGTTGCCGTGGATGAAGCCTTTGTGGAATCCCGAGTGTTCGATGAGCCAGGCAGCGGAGAGTTTGATTTGGTCGCCGGAGGGAAAGTGGGGGATGTTTTTTGTTCCGGCGCGAGCGAGCAGGGCGTCGAATTGGGAGGGCGTCACCACGGGGTTCATGAAGAAGGAGCCGTCGCTGCGCGTGTCGGGATCGGTCGGATCGAGAACCATTCCTTTTCGTTTGCGGATGGCGATGACGGCTTCACGCACCGCGCGGAGGTCGTGGAGATCGATCGCGTGTTCGTCGAGGTAGGTCTGCAGTTCGGGGTAGCGGATTGATGCCGCACCGCCGGGGCGGAGGCGGAAGGTCACGCCTACGACGACGTAGCGATCCTTTGCTGAACTTTTGAAAATGCTCTGGCGGTAGCCGAAGCCGCAGTCCCAGTTCGTCAGCGTCACGACGCGGCCGGTGTCGCGCTCGATCACTTCCACGCGGATGATCGTTTCGCTCACATCTTGTCCATACGCTCCGACGTTCTGGATCGGCGTGGCGCCCGTGAGGCCTGGGATTCCGGAGAGGCATTCGATGCCGGCCCAGCCGCGGTCCACCGCAAACGAAACGAAGTCGTCCCACGTCTCGCCGGCTGCCACGTAAATCGTCACGGCCTCGGCATCTTCATCGCGGACGGTGATGCCGCGCAGGTCGATCTGCAGGACGACGCCGTCGAATCCTTCATCCGCGATCAGCACGTTGCTGCCGCCGCCGAGGATGAAGAGCGGCTCGTTCTGCGCGGCGGTCCAGGATAGCGCTTCGCGGATTTCGTCGACGCTTTCGGCGCGGATGAAAAGCTTCGCCGGACCGCCGATGCCGAGGGTGGTGAAGGGGGCCAGCGGGACATTCCGTTGCAGCCGGCGCGGCGCAACACTCTGCAACGACTGCGTCATCGCCGTTGCATTGTGCATCATCGCTGCCTGAGAATGCGGCGCATGTCAAACATCGCCGTCGCGGAAAAGCAGTGGTTCGGCCATCCTCGGGGACTGGCAACGTGCTTCTTCACCGAAATGTGGGAGCGCTTCAGCTACTACGGTATGCGCGCGCTGCTGATCCTCTACATGGTGGCGCCGGTCGACAAAGGCGGCCTGGCGTTCTCGACGGAAAAAGGCGCGTCGATCTACGGCTGGTACACGATGGGCGTTTACGCGATGTCGGTGCCCGGCGGCTGGGTGGCGGACAAGCTCCTCGGCCTGTATCGATCGGTCCTGCTCGGCGGAATCATCATCGCCGCCGGCCATTTCATGATGGCCTATCCGTCGCTTCCGACGTTCTACGCCGGCCTGATCTCGATCGTGATCGGGACCGGACTTCTGAAGCCGAACGTGAGCGGCATCGTCGGAACGCTCTACTTGAAAGAAGATGTGCGCCGCGACGCCGGCTTCTCGATTTTCTACATGGGCATCAACCTCGGCGCATTCATTGCGCCGCTGATCTGCGGGCCGCTCGGACAGAAAATCAACTGGCACTACGGCTTCGGCGCGGCGGGCGTGGGGATGACGCTCGGCGTCATCCAGTACATGGCCGGGCGCAAGTACATCGCGCCGGGACTGGCGCGCCAGGAGAAGAACGAAGCGGATGAACGCGCGGCCGAGCGTGCCGAGGGACGCCCGACGTCGTTCACGCGGGAAGAATGGCGGCGGATCAGCGTGATCGCGATCCTGTTCGTCTTCTCCATGCTGTTCTGGGGCGCGTTCGAGCAAGCGGGCTCGAGCCTGAATCTTTTCGCCGACCGCTTGACGCGTTTGAGCTTCCTTCAATGGAGCTTTCCGTCGACACTCTTTCAGTCGGTGCAGCCGTTTTTCGTGATCATCTTTTCGCCGATCTTCGCGTGGCTGTGGCTGCGGATGGGGAAACACGAACCTTCGAGTCCGACGAAGTTCGGATTCGGTCTCTTCTTCGTCGGCTTGAGCTTCCTGCTGCTCGTTCCTGGAGCGGCCATCGCGCAATCGCAGGGCATCAGGGTCAGCCCGATGTGGCTGATCGTCGTCTACCTTCTACAGACGTTCGGTGAGCTGTGTCTGAGTCCGGTCGGCTTGTCGATGGTGACGAAGCTCGCGCCGCCGCGGATCGTCGGTTTGATGCTCGGCGTGTTCTTCCTGTCGATCTCGTTCGGCAACAAGCTGGGAGGCTATTGCGCCGGCTTCTTCGATCGCCTGCCGCTGCCGAAGCTGTTCGGCGCCGTGTCGGCGACGACGCTCGTCGCGGCGTTCATCCTGTTCCTGCTGGTGAAGCCGATCCGGAAGTTGATGGGTGGGGTTCACTAAAAGCTTTTTAACCACAGAGGCACAGAGGACACAGAGAGAACACCTCTGTGATCTCTGTGTCTCTGTGGTGATTTACTTCCCGCTCCACGCCGGCTTGCGTTTTTCGGTGAAGGCGATCAAGCCTTCGTTCGCGTCCGACGTCGCCATCAGTTCGTCGAGGTAAAGGCGCTCGACGGCGGCGAGACGCTCGTCGAAGTCGGCGCTTTGCGCGAGGCGGAAGGCGCGTTTGGCGAATCGCAGCGATGACGCGCTTTGTTTGTAGAGCCGCTGCAGCCATTCGTCCGCGCGCGCGTCGAATTCGGCGATCGGAAAGATGGCGTTGATGAGGCCGAGGCGTTCGGCGGTTGCAGCGTCGATCGCGTCGCCGGTCAGAAGGAGCTCCAACCCTTTGCGCGGAGCGGTCTGACGCGAGAGTTGATAGGCGGCCACCGGAGGAAAAACGCCGAGGTTGATTTCGGGCTGACCGAACTTGGCGCGGTCGGAAGCGAGGACGAAATCGCAGGCGAGGGCGAGCTCGCATCCGCCGCCGAGCGCGGCGCCGCGCACGAGTGCGACGGTGACGACGTCGAGCTTCGCCAGCATGCGGAAGCAATCGTGAAAACGCTCCAGCATCGCTGCGACGCGATCGCCGAGGTGATCCTGCACGCTCGCGCCAGCGGAGAATGCCTTGTCGCCTTGCGCGTCGATGATCAGCGCGTGTTTGTCCGGTTTCACGCCGGCGATGGCGTCGCGCAGCTCTTCGAGCATGGCGATGTCGAGAATGTTCAGCGGCGGATCGGCGAGCGTGATGCGGTAGGCGTTGGCGTCGGAGGTTGTCGTGATCTTGGGCATGGCGGCTGAGTAATCATCACCACAAAGACACAGAGAGCACAAAGGTTTTCTCTTTGTGTCCTTCGTGTATTTGTGGTGAAAAACATCAGCGCGCGGCGCGGTGGCGCGGCTGCGGCGGGAGAGGCTTCGTCGACCAGATCTCGAGCGAATAGTCGGTGAGGAAGCAGAACGTTCCGGGCTGCGTGGCAACGAATCGTCCGACCGCGGGTGACGCGATCGACGGCGTTGGCGAGAGGATCGAGGGCGATCCGTTCAGGAATTGCGGTGAAAACTGGCGGCCGGTCAGCGCGATGCAGCCTCCGTCGGCGCGGAGATGCTGGTCGACGTACGTGACGCCGCTGGCGGGATCGGTGACGTATGACAAGAGCTGCTCGCCGGTCTTGGACAAATCCGTCGGCGAATACGCGTACAGCTTTTCGCCGAGGACGTAGACGGTGTTGTTGGCGAAGGCGATGGCGCGCGGCGGTTGCGAGCCTTCGGATGCGCGGCTGACCAGCACCGCGGGATGCGCGGGATCGCTGATGTCGACGATGCGCACTTCGTTCGGCAGTTCGGTGAGGACGTAGGCGCGCGTGCCGCTGGTGACGACATCGCGCACGGAGCCGGTCATGGTCGCCGTCTGCGCGAAGGCCGACTTCGGATCGAAGACGATCGTCTTTCCTTCGCAGCCGCTGCTCTGGCAGTTGATGGCGATCGAGGCCCAGGCCGCGCCGCCCGCGGATGCGATCGACGGCGGCAGGTCGGAGGTCTGGTTGATCGTCGACGTTGTCAGCGCGTTTCCGTCGCGGCCGTACGAAGTGACGGTGAGGTTGCTTTGGATCGTAAAGACGTTCGTGTCGCTGGCGGCGACGTCGACGATGAGCGGCGTGCGGATGCCGCCGGTCGACTGCATCGTGTTCGTGAAGATGTCGACGCTGCGGCCGTCAAAGAAGTAGAGCCGCTGGCTGCCAGCCACGAGCTTTTTGTAATACGCATTGCCGTTCAGGTTGAAGAGCAGTGACGGCAGCGGCGCCGCTCCGAGGACGACGGTCGTGATGCCGTCCTCCGTGGCCAGGTCGACGACGCTGCTGTTGGCCGCGATGTGCACGGTCACCGGCGCGGCGGGCAGCGCGAACTGTCTGGTCAGCGTCTTCGTGTCTGCGTTCCAGATCAAGAGCGAGGTGTCGGTGGCTTCGAGCAGCGTCGATCCGGAGAAGGCGAGGCTGCGGGCGATGCCGACGTTCGACTGCGGCAGAATCGCCGTCGTCCCGCTCGCGAAATCGGCGAGCGTGATGCCGGTGAATGTCGACACGGCCGCGATCGTGCCGTTCAGCGCGACGCCGCCGGTGGCCAAGCCTGGCACGCTGATCGTGACCGGCGTTTTCGCGAAATCGCCGGAGGAAAAGTACGAGAGCAGCGTGACTTTGTCGTCGCCGCGCAACTCTGCGAGGACGAATGCCGATCCCGATCGGGCGATGAACGACGGTTTGATCACAGTCAACGCAATTTGGTTAGCGGTCGCCGTCGTCCCGAAATCGGCGGACCACAGCGTGTTGCCCGCCGCTTCGTTGAGGACGAAATAGCCGACGGTTCCGTTGAGCACAGCGGAGGCGATCGGCGCGCGGAACGTGACCGAGGAGACGAGAGTTGGCGTCGCCGACGTGAGCGCCCAGAACGACGCCTTCGCGCCGGTGGTCGTCAGCAGAAAGTTGTTGCCGCCATCGCGGACGACGTCGACGTCGCTGTCCCACGAACGCGCCTGCGTCAGCGCGCCGGTGGGCGACTGATTGAATTCGGTGATGCCGCCCGACGCGCGCGAAACGTAGACCGCGCTGCCGAGGGAGATGGCCGAGGTCGCGGCGCCGGTGGCGTAGCTGCGGATCGCGAAGGGCGAATGAAACGTGGTCGTGTCGTAGGTGAGGAGCCCGAGGTCGCCGCCGGCAACGTAGAGACGGTTCGAAGCGGTGGCCATGCGGCCGATGCGATTCACGTTGCCACCGCTCGGGTTGAGTTGCACGCGCCAAAGCTCGACCGGCATGGCCGCGGCGGAGAGATCGAACGCGCGCACCTGGCGGTCGGCGCCGGCGGCGAAGATCGCGCTGCTGTTGATTCCGGTGATGGCCGCGCCGCCGAACGAGTCGGTGGCCAGCTTCGTCGCGTTCCCTCCGCCGGTGTCGATGTTGGCGAAGACGTCGGTCTGCTGTCCGTCCGAAACGTACAGACGGCCGGCGTTGACGGCGACGGCGTTCGCGGTGGGAAGCGACGTGACCGAACCGACTCCCGTCGGAATCGACGGTACGGCGATGTTGAACGACTCGACGGAGGAGTCGCCGTCCGCGGCGAAGAGAATGGCGTTGCTGAGCGCGAGCGACTGAACGTTCGTGCGGCTGGTGATGAATACGGCCGGCGTCCTGGACGGGTTGGCGGGATCGAGAAGGTCCCACTGCGACAATCCGTTCGCCGTGGCGACGTAGAGATCGAGCGTCGTCAGGAGAAGGTCGTTGATGGTTGCGCCGGCGTCGATGCCGCGCACGAGCTGCAGCGCGCGTCCGTTCTTGCGGATCACGTGGAGCGTGGTACCGCTGCCGGCGTAGGCGATTCCATTCGCGCCGCGAACGACGCGCGTGATTCCCGGAAGCGGCAGCGATGCGATCAGCGCCGGCGGATCGACGCTGCGGTCGTAGAGCGAGACTCCATATGACGTAGCCGTCCAGAGATCGTTGCCATCGATGGCGACGTCGAGATACGACGCGCGAAACGGCACGCTGGCGATCTGCGTGAGGTTGCACTGCGGAAAGGCAACGACAGGGAAGAGGAGAAGTGAGACCGCGGCCGCCACACGCCCGAGCATTGGAGGAGAGTTTAACGCGGCTCGGAGAACTTGTCCGCGCGGAGACTCGCCGCGATAGCGGCTTCAGATGGTAGCGAGGGGTTCGAGCGGAGCGAGTACCCCTCGTTCGCGCGAGTGGAGAGAGGAATTTGTGCCGCGTCAGCGGCACGGGATGGAGTGCGACATTTTTCCAGTGCCGCTGACGCGGCACGACTCTTGGCCTCGTCCTTTTTCCGAGGGGTGTTCGCTTCGCTCTCACCCCTCGCTACCTTCTGGAGCCGCTCCGCGGCGGTTTGGCACATCTACAACTGCGGCCGGAAAAACCCCGCAACATTTTCCTTCGCCCTGTCTAACCACCCCCGCCGGAACCATTTGCGCAGCGTTACCTCTTCGCATCGCGCCAGGTCGGCGTGGAACATCGTCTCCATCTGCGCGGCGACGTCGTCGTTGTAGATGTTGATGTTCACCTCGTCGTTCAACCGGAAACTGCGGTCGTCGAAATTCGACGAGCCGATCGTCGTCCACGCGCCGTCCACCACCATCGTCTTGGCGTGCATCATCGTCGGCTGGAATTCGAAGATGCGGATGCCGCGGCGCAGCAGCAGTTCGTAGTGCCAGCGGCTGGCCTGGCGGACGATGGGGACGTCGGTGAACTCGCCCGGCACGATGACGCGGACGTCGACGCCGCGCCGCACCGCTCCTTCCAGCGCGCGGATCGTGTCGGCGTCGGGGACGAAGTAGGCGTTGGCGATGTAGATCGATTTGACCGCGCTGACGATGGAGATGATGTACAGCAGCTTCACCGTCGAACTCCCCTCGCTCGGCGACGATTTGAGCACTTGCGTCAGATGCGGGCCGGTAGGAGCGAGCGCGGGAAAGTAGTCGAGCCCCGTCAGCAGTTCGCCGCGGCTCTTGACCCAGTTGTCCATGAACGCCGACTGCATCTGCGTCACCACCGGACCTTCGACGCGGGCGACCGTGTCGCGCCAGTGGTTCTTCGAGTCCGCGTCGCCGAGCCAGTCGTCGGCGATGCCGACGCCGCCGGAGAAACCGATCCGCCCGTCGACGATGAGCAGCTTGCGATGCGTGCGGTGGTTGACCGTGGAGAGCGTGTACCAGCGCAGCGGGTGGTACCACTCCAGGTCGATGCCGTTGCGGGCCATGAAGTTAACCAGCGACCGCGACATCTGCGCGCTGCCGACGGCGTCGAGAATCACCTTGACCGCCACCCCGGCCCTGGCCTTTTCCGCCAGCGCCTCGGCGAATTTCCGTCCGATCTCACCATCCCAGTAGATGTAGAACTCGAGGTTGATGGTCTTCTGCGCATCGCGAATCGCGGTCAGCATGGCCGGAAAAATCTCGATGCCGTTTTTGAGAATCGTGACGAGATTCCCCTCCGACATCGGCGATCCGGTCAGGGCATGCATGGTCTGCAGGAAGGCCAGGTCGCGCACGCCGAACTGGTGCTTCATGTGGTAGCGCATCGGCAGCTTGCGCCGGATGATCGGCAGCGGCGGCCGGTGCGGATAACGCGGCGGTTTGTTCTTGCGGGAAAACATCAGCGCTTCGAAGCGACCCAGATGATGAGCGAAATCATGGCGGCGGCGACGAGAATTGCGAAGCCGAGGATGATGACGAAGATGGCGATGGCAGCGCCGGCGATCGCTCCGAACGAGCGCGGCGGCCTGGTCCGGTCGCGATGCAGGATCAGCGAGTTGAGGTTGATGACGTTCTCTTCGAACAGCCAGTCGAAGATGGTGCCGGCGATGGGGATGGAGCCGAGGATCATGTCGAGGAGGATGTAGACGACCATGCGCAGAATGCGCGGCATCGGCACGCGATGCCGGAGCGCGCCGACGATGATCCACGCGGAGAGGATCGCGCCGATGATTTCACCGACGCCCGGGATCAGACTCAATCCCGCATCGAGGCCGACGCGTTTCTTCGTTCCGGGTATCGGAACGGCTTCGTCCATGAAGTAGGCGAAGCGGCGCAGGACGACGAGATCCGGCGGCAGTTTTTCGTCCGGTTCGAGCACCTCGGGAATCAGCGTCGCAGGCATGCTCATCGGTAATGCGGAGCGCGTGCCGGGGATGCTGAACCACAGAGACACAGAGGTCCACAGAGTCTCTGTGCCTCTGTGGTGAGATCAATCCCTCGGGAAACTCGGCGAATACAGCACCGCGTTCAAAAACAACGGCAAGGTCCCCCGCCAGAAAAGGCGGAAGTGCGGATCGTCGGCGAAGGTGATCACCTGGCCGCGTCCGTAGGGTTCGCTGACGAGGTAGATCGAGCCTTTCAGCCGGTAGATCGACTCGTTCCAAGCCACGCCGGCCACGAGCGGCTTCTCCTTCGTGATCGTCACGATGTTGTCGACGGCGTGGCTGACCGGGAGGAACGCGGCGGAGCCTTCGATCAGCACGTTCGGACTGCGCGGCACGCCGAAGGTCAAGTACGAGCGGTCGTTCATCACCGTGCGGAAGGTCGCGCCTGGGACGCGGTAATCGTTGTACAACTCGGGCGCGGCGGGCGATTTATCCTTGTCGTCGTCCTTCTTCTTCGGCGCTTCCCACGGCTTGAGCTTGGAGATGTCGACGTCTTTTTCGCGCAGAAAACTGCTGGCGCCTTTGATCACCACCAGCGTGCCGCCGCCGTTGAGCCACGACTTCAGTTTCTCGGCGTTCTTGCCGAAGCGGTCGCCGTAATCGCCGTCGGGGAGGACGATCACGCCGTACTTCGAGAGATCGGTGTTGCGCAGCGATTCGACGGAGAGGTTCGTGTGCGGCAGCGGCGTATCGACGTCGAGCGTGTGCCAGAGCATGCCGTACGACGTGGCATTGACGCGCGGCCCGCCGACGAGGGCGATGCGCGGATCTTTGACGAAGTGAATCTTGGACGAGCCGAAGCTCGTCGCACCGGTCCAGCCGGAATCGATCGGCGTGATCGCCGCGCCGGTGTCGCGGATGACTTTTTCCAGCGCCGCATCGAGATCGGGTTTGTTATTCCCCTTGAGCACGACCACCGAGCCGCGCGCGAAGTTGTGATCGTTCACGCTGACCACGTCTTCGCTGACATTGAAACGGATGGCGTCGTGCAGCATGCGGCCGGCGGCGCGATACACATTCGGATCGCTGCCGTCGATGATGTAGCCGTAGCGCGCGGCGCGGAATGCCGGCGGCGCGGGCGGCGTGTACGGATGCATCTCGCCGGTCACCGGCAGCGTCGTCACGTACGAATCGACGTTCATCGCCAGCGGCAGCGACCAGGAGGTCAGGTCGTAGAATTCGTCCGGCTCGTCGGCGTGAGCGCGCTTCTGCTGTTCTTCGACATAGCCCTTCGTGAAGACCGGCGAGAGTTCGAGAAGCGTCTGCGCGAGGCCGCCGAGCGGCTGGCGGGTGTTGATGACCACCGTGCCGGCGGGAAAGAGATGCGTGTCGATCGCGTCGCTGTCGATGCGCGAGGCCTTGATCGTCAGCGGCGACGAGAGTTGCGACATGGCGATCGACTGGCGCTGCAGCATCTCGACGAGCGGCCGGAAATTCGGCGAGTCGGGTTGCAGCAGGTACGTGTTCTGCCCCGACGCCACCTGCTTGCGCATCATCTCGTAGGTGTATTGCAGCAGCCCTTCGCGGTTTTCCGAGGCCGTGCGAAGGGTGGCCATGGCGGTCGTGTAGTGGCGGGCGATGCGGTCGGCCAGCGTGTAGACCGTGCCGTCGTCGCGCGTGATGGCGGATCCGGCGCGGCTATGGCCAGCCACTTCGTACGTCATTCCGATCGCGCCGTGCAGCGACGGCCAGGAGTCGCCGTAGCCGGGATAGAAGAGATCGAACTCCTCGCCGGTGAAGAACGTCCATCCTTTTTTCGTGAACGCTTCCGCGTCAGCGCGGCCGAATTTTTCCAGCCACGTATCGACGTCCTTCGGCAGGTTCGCGTTGACGGGCCGCGCGTCGGGCGGGAAAAAGTACGACGACTGGTAGCCCATCTCGTGGAAGTCGACGAAGACCTGCGGATTCCACTTGCGGTACTCGGCCACGCGCGCGCGCACCTCGCGCTGCGACGACCAGGCCCAGTCGCGGTTCATGTCGATGAGGTAGTGATTGAAGCGGCCGCCCGGCCACGGCTCGTTGTGCTCGAAGGCGTCGGGATTCGGATCGGGTTCCTCGCCGCGCGTGCGGATGAACCACTGCACGTAGCGCTCGCGGCCGTCGGGATTGAGCAGCGGATCGATGAGGACGACCAGGTTGTCGAGCAGGACCGCCGAATTCGGATCGGTGAGCAGCGTGTGCGCCACTTCCATCGACACTTCTGCCGACGACGACTCGTTGCCGTGCACGCCGAAGGCGAGCCAGGCGATGGCGGGCGTGCTCTTCGCGATCTCGTTCGCGCGCGCCTGCGACGTGGCGTTCGGGTCCGTGAGTGCGGAAACATTGGCGCGGATCGAATCGAGTGCGGCGCGATTCTTCGGCGACGTGATCACGGCCAGCATCAACGGCCGATGCTCGTACGTTTCGCCGAACTGCTGCATCGTGATCAGATTCGATCGCGTGGTCAGCAGGTGAAAGTAGTCGAGGATGCGCGCATGCGGCGTGAAGCGCTCGCCGAGCGTGTAGCCGAGGAATTCGTCCGGCGTGGGGATGGCCGTCTGGGCCTGCGACGCCGCCGTTAGCAGCAAAACGAGTAGACAGAGAAAGAGTCGTCTCATCATGAAAAGGCTTTGAACCACAAAGACACAAAGGACACAAAGGTTTTCTTTGGGTGATCTTTGTGTCTTTGTGGTGGATAAACTCCCGCGCGTGCTCCCGATCGTGATCGCCGGCCCGACCGGCACCGGCAAGTCGGCGCTGGCGCTGCGGATCGCGGAGGCGATCGGGGGGGAGATCGTCAACTACGACTCGATCCAGATTTACCGCGGCTTCGATATCGGCAGCGCGAAACCGTCCGCCGAGGTGAGGGAGCGCGTGAAGCATCATCTGTTTGACATCGTCGATGCCGATGCAGAGTTCAACGCCGCGGACTACGCGCGGCTTGCGCGAGCGACGATGGCGAACATCGAGCGTCCCATCCTCGCCGGCGGCACCTTCTTCTATCTGCGCGCGCTGCTGCACGGATTGCCGGAGATGCCCGGACGCGACGAAAACCTTCGCGCGCGCATCCGCCGTATCGCCGAACGGCCGCGCGGAAACGTCTGGCTGCACCGCTGGCTATCGAAAATCGATCCGCAAAGTGGTAGAAGAATCGCCCCCGCGGACAGGCATCGCGTCGAGCGCGCGCTCGAAGTCTGGCGGGTCAGCGGGAGACCGATCTCGGAATGGGAACGTCCGGCGGCGGAATCGGCGGGCGGGATGGCGGCGGTGAAAATCGGACTGATGATGGAACGGCAGCAACTGGTGCAACGTCTGGACGCGCGCGTCGACGAGATGTACGCGGCCGGACTGGTCGACGAAACGCGCAAATTACTCGACCGCTATCGGCGCACCGCGCGGCCGTTCGGCGCCATCGGCTACGCCGAGGCCGCGGCGGTGGTGTGCTGCGAGATGGGCGTCGACACCGCGATCGCGGAAACGAAGCGCCGCACGCGCGCGTACGCGAAACGGCAGATGACGTGGCTGAGGTCGGAGCGCAACGTGCAATGGATCGACGTCACGGCGCACGATCCCTTCGACGCTGCCATGCAGGTCATAAAGGAAATGAAGTGACGAAGACAACGATCCTCCTCATCGCGGCCATCGCGCTCGCCAGTTGCGCTCCCGCGCCGGCGCCGGTCGTCGCGCCCGCACCGCCGCAGGGCAACGACCGCTTTCTCATCGATCCGCGCACCGGCTACGACGCGCAGCCGACGCCGGCGGACGCGAAGCGCTTCGACGATGCCTGGCGCGCCATCACGGCCGGCGACTACACCACCGCGCGCAAAAAACTGGACGACGTCCGCGCGAAAGAACCGAACTACGCGCCGCTGCAACTGGCCGAGGCGGCCATCGATCTGCGGCAGGGGAAGACCGATGCCGCGCGGCCGATCGTCGAGCGCGTGCTGTCGAAGCGTCCGCGCTACACCGCCGCCGCGGTCTACGCGGCGGAGATCGACATCGCCGAAAAGCGGACGCGCGAGGCGTTCGACCTCTACCGCGAGATCGCCTCGCGTCCCGGCGCGCCCGACTTCACCACCGAACGGATCGCCGGTCTGCGCACCACGCTCTTCGATCAACTCTTCAACGCCGCCGTGGCCGCGCCCGGCGAGGAATCGGTCCGCCTTCTGCGCGAAGCGCTGGCCGTCAAACCGGATGCGAATCCGGCGCGCATTCTCCTCGCGCAGAAGCTCGTCGCGCAGCATCAATACGATGAGGCGCGCACGGAGCTGGAGCCGATCCTGAACAGCGGCGACGTCGATCGTTCCGACGTGCAGGAAGCGCTGGCGGAAATCGACATCAGCCACGGACGCTACGAGGCCGCGATCGCGCGCTACGAACGGATCGCGAAACGCGACCGCCGTTACGCCGCGCGCCTCGACGAGATCAAGCAGCAATACGCGGAAGCGAATATGCCGCCGCAGTTCCGCCGCGCCATCGAGAGCGAGTCGATCACCCGCGGCGATCTCGCCGTCCTGATGTACTGGAAAGTGGCCTCGGTGCGCTTCGCGTCGAACATCGCCGCCCCGCCGATCGCCACCGACATCGGCGAAACGCCCGGCCGCGACGAGATCGTCCGCGCCATGGCCCTCGGCATCTACCAGGTCGACCCGGTCACGCGGAGAGTCGGTCCGTATTCACCCGTCAACGCCGGCGCGCTATCGCGAATCACCGCGCGTTTGTTATCCCTCCGAGGCGCCTCCTGCGCGCGGGGAATCGGCAACGATCCGCAGAAGGTGCTCGCCGCCTGCGCGATCGTCGACCCCGTCCTGGGCGCCGGCCCCGAATCGCCCGTAACCGGGCGGGTGGCGGCGAGCGTGATGGAGCAAGCGGATCGGGCGTTGTCGCGGTAGGAAGTCACCTGTCATCCTGAGCCGCCGAAGCTTCTTCGGCTAAGCCGAAGAGCGGAGGACGGTCGAAGGATCCCCGGCTGGTAACCCGGATCGGGCGGTGGTTGCGATGCACGCGCTGCTCTTTGACGAAACCACCGCCCCGTCCGGGCTATCGGCCGGGGATCCTTCGCCGTCCTACGGCGCTACGCCTTGCGGCTACGTGCCTCCGGCGGCTCTGGATGACAGTTAAAACAGCGTCAACCGCGGCAACCCGAACTTCTCCCTCACCAATCGCCGCAGATTCGCCTCCTCCGTCCGCGCGCGCGTCTTCGCATCCATCTTCGACGTATCGCCGAGGGCGATTGCGATATCCGCGCGGATCGCGTTGATCGCGGCCGGATCCGCCGCTATGAACGCATCGACCAACTCCCGCTCCAGATCGATCAATCGCTCCTCGATTTTCGGTACGCTCTTCTCCGAGGCTAATGCTCGCACGCGCGGCGCGAACGGCGCGGCGACTGCCGACGTCTCCAACTGCGACGCCAGCGCTTCGAGCAGCGCCTCGGGGCCGGATTCGGGAGTCACGCCGCCTTCGCCGACGTAGAGATTCTGCCGGTCCTGCCACAGCTCCTTGATCGAATGGCGGCAGTAACTGAGGCTGGAGATCACCTTCTTGCGTCCGCTGGCCTCGTTCTTTTCGAAGACGGTATCGATCGCCTCGATCACCACCGGCAGCGGCACGCCGTCGTCGTACCACTTCTTCATCAGCGCCCAATCCTTCGCGTTGAGGATGAACGGCGTCCCGCGGCGAAGCGCAAAGTGCGCTTCGATTTCCTGAAAGTACGTTTCGGGTGGAGTGTCGGCGGGCACGTTTGAAACGTACCACGCCGACCTCAGTTACAATCCCCGCTCCCCGGCCGTCACACGTATCGATTATGGAACCCATCGCCCCTCGCGCTGAGGTAACGGTTTACTCGCCGCTGTTCTCGCCCTTCCGGCAGCAGTTGCAGGGCAGCGCCGTTTCCATCGGGCGCGCTTCCGACTGCTCTATCCCCGTCAAGGATCGCTATCTCTCGCGCAAGCACGCCGAGATCGTCGCCGATCACGGGTCGTGGATTCTGAAGGACTGCGGCAGCGCCAACGGTACATATCTGAACGGCAACCGTGTCGAGCGCGATCACCCCCTGCGCACCGGCGATCGCATCCGCCTCGGCGACACCGAAATCGTCTTCGAGACCGCCGAGCACAACACCGACCGCATGCTGGCCGTGGCCGACACCTCACCGAGCATGACCATCTCCATCCCCGTGAAGGAGATCGAGGAGCCGGAGCGGGCCGATACCGGCGGCGATCTCGCCAAGCTCAAGACCCTCAACCTCCTCGCGCGCGAGCTGATCGAAGACAGGCCGACCGAGGAGCTGTTCGGGTTCATCGTCGACCGCGTGCTCGAACACACGCAGGCGTCGCGCGTGGCCCTCGGCCTGCTCGGTCCGGACGGCAAATCGTTCGTCAACGTCGAAGTGCGCCGTCAGGACCGCACCGACACCTCGGAACTGCGCATCAGCCACACCGTCCTCCTCGAAGTGGTCGAGGAGAAAAAAGCGCTGGCGTTCATGGACGTCAGCATGGACGAGAAGCTGAGCCGCGCGCAGTCGATCATCATGCAGGGCATCCGCTCGATTCTCTGCGCGCCGCTGATGATCGGTGACTCGGTGGTCGGCGTTCTCTACGTCGATTATCTCTTCCACCAGCTCAAGATTTCCGAGGATGACGTGCGGCTCGTCGCGCAGATCGCGCGCTTCGCCGCGATCAAGCTCGAGACCACGCGGCTGCGCGAGGAAGCGATCCAGAAGCGGATCATGGACGAGGAGCTGAAGACCGCCTCGATGATCCAGCGCGGCCTGCTGCCGGCGGCGCCGTCGGGCATCGACGGCTACACCTTCGCCGGCGCGAATCGCCCCTGCCGTACTGTCAGCGGCGACTACTACGATTTCGTTCGCCGTCCCGACGGCCGCATGTACTTCGTGATCGCCGATGTCAGTGGCAAAGGCATCACCGCGGGATTGATGATGGCCGGATTGCAGGCGTCGTTCCGCATCTTCTGCAAAGGCGATCCGACGCCGGCCGCGCTGGTGTCGCAGCTCAACGACGCGCTGAAGGACACGCTGCCGCAGTCGAAATTCGTGACGCTCTTCCTCGGCCGCCTCGACCTGGCGACGGGTGTGATCGAGTACGCGAACGCCGGCCACACGCCGCCGATCTGGGTCCGCAGCGACGGCGTCGAGGAGCTCGACCAGACCGATCTCGTCCTCGGCGTGGTGACGCGGGCCGATTTCCGCGAGCACAAACTGCAGCTCGCGCCCGGCGACTCGCTCGTCCTCTTCACCGACGGCGTCACCGAGGCCGAGAACGAGGAGGGCGAAGATCTCGGCGGCCTCGAGCACGTGATGCACCGCCTCGCGAAAATGCACGCCGCGAACGCGGATGCGCTCGCGGCCGCGATCGAATCCGAGGTGCTGGCCCACATGGGCGACGCGCCGCTGGCGGATGACGTGACCCTCCTCGTCGTCAGCCGGAATCAAACCCTTTAAACCACAGAGACACAGAGGTCACAGAGAGATTTTCTCTGTGTCCTCTGTGCCTCTGTGGTTCAACTGCATTCGATTCCCCGATTTCTCCGTATATAGCCTCAGATGTCCGCCGCGGCCCCACTTCCCTTCCCCACAAACGACGCGAATCTCCTTCGCGCGGCGGAAGGTGATCACGACGCGTTCGGGATGCTGATCCGCGAACATCAGGACATGGTCTTCAGCATCGCCTGGCACTTCCTCCACGATCGCGATCGTGCGGAAGAAATAGCTCAGGAGGTATTTCTGCAGCTGTACCGGACGCTGAGCGAGATCGAGTCGAGCGCGCATCTCACCTTCTGGCTGCGCCGCGTCACCGCCAATCGCTGCATCGACGAATCGCGGCGTGGACGGTGGCGCATCGTCACGCTCGATGAAGCGAACGACGTCGCGCGCGACGCCGACGACACCGATCCACTGCTGGCCAGGAAACTCGGACAGATGCTGCAGCGTCTGCCCGCGCAGCAGCGCCTCGCCATCACCATGCGTTACCAGGAAGGACTTGAGCCTTCCGAAATCGGAGCGGTGCTGGACATGCCGCTCAACACCGTCAAAAGCCACCTCCGCCGCGGCCTCGGCGCGCTGCGGGAGTGGCTGGGAGTGAAATCATGAACTTCGAAGACGACCTCGCTCGCGCGCTCGAACGCAAGTCCGCACCGGACGGATTCGCCGATCGCGTCCTCTCCCGATTGGAAGCGCCTCCGCGCCAAACGTCGTCACTACTACGCCGCATCGCAGCGGCCATCGTCCTCACCGCGGCGCTCGGCGGTCTGACCGCGCATCAGATCATCGAGCACCGCCGCAACGAAGAAGGCGAGCGGGCCCGCCGCCAGCTCATGACCGCGCTGCATATCGCCAGCGCCAAGATGCGCGTCGCCCAGCGCGCCGTCGCCCACGACTGAGACAAATTGAAAGGAATCGCCATGACCCGCTACTTCGCGAAACTCATCCTCACCCTCATCGCCGCGCTCGCGCTCCCCATCACCGCCTCGGCGCAGGGAACGCGCCTCAATCTCGATTTTCCCGATCTCGCCGCGAAGGCCAGTGAGACCACCGACGTCACGCTCGACGGCCCGATGCTCCGCCTGGCCGGCAAGTTCCTCTCCAGCAGCGACGCCGACGAGCGCGCCGCGAAGGAGATGATCAACGGCCTGACCGGCATCTACGTCCGCAGCTACGAGTTCGACCACGAAGGCGAATACGACAAGTCGCAGGCCGAGCGCATCCGCCAGCAGCTCGGACCGACGTGGAAGAAGATCGTAAAGGTTTCCAGCAAGACGAAAGAAGACGTCGACATTTACGCCGATACGCGCGGCGACGCCATCACCGGACTTCTGATCATCTCCGCAGAACCGAAAGAGTTCACCGTCGTAAACATCGTCGGTCCCGTCGATCTGGAAAAGCTGGCCGGCCTGGAAGGGCAGTTCGGCATCCCGCACATCTCCGGCGACGTGCACTCGAAGCATCGGAAGGACAAGAGTCATGAATAACCGGCGCCTGCTGTTCCTGATCGCGCTCAGCGTCTGCACCCTGGGGGCGACTCCGGCGCGCGCGAACTTCGACGACATCGTCCGCGCCGTCGAGTCGCGTTACCACGTGCAGCGGACGTCGATCCCGCTCTTCGGCCTGGTCCGCTTCGCGCTCTGGGTCGTTCATCCCAGCGGCGTATCGGACGTGCAGCTGGCGACGTTCGAAAACGCGCACTTCGACGACATGCAAGGCCTCGCCGACATCGTCCGCCGCAACGCCGGCGAGCCGATGCAACCGTTGGTGCAGTCCCGCTCGAACCGCAACAACGAGACGACGCTGATCTACGCGCGACCGCTCGGCGGCGACCGAGTCGCGCTGCTCATCTTCGCCCACGACCGCGAAGACACGACGGTGGTGCGGGTGGTGGTGTCGATGGACAAATTCAGCGAGACGATGCATCACCCCGATCACATAGTCGCGGATCTCCGTTAACTTCGCCACTCCCGTTTGCGTATTCGGTTTGTCAGTTGCCGGTTGATCGCATCGCCTGCCGCAGCGTTGAGTGGCTCCAACGTCGCGCGGCCGCGATCAACCGGCAACCGGCGATGTGACCCCGCCGCGGAGCGGCTTCAGAGGGTAGCGAGGGGTGAGAGCGAAGCGAACACCCCTCGAAAAACGCGGCGCCACGGATTCGTGCCGCGTCAGCGGCACTGGAAAAATGTGACACTCCATCTGGTGCCGCTGACGCGGCACAAATCTCCGAAACGCTCTGCAACGAGGGGTGTTCGCTTTCGCTCTCACCCCTCGCTACCTTCTTGAGCCGCTCCGCGGCGATCCCGCGATAATGTCGTCATGTTCCTCATCTACGGCGCGAACGGCTACACCGGCGAGTTGATCGCGCGCGAGGCCGTTCGCCGCGGGCACAAGCCGATCCTGGCCGGACGCAATGCCGAAAAACTCGGCGCGCTGGCGAAAGATCTCGGACTCGAATCGCGCGCCTTTCCGCTCGACCAGCCGCAACTCGACGGCGTCGACGCCGTTCTTCACTGCGCCGGTCCATTCGTCCACACCAGCGCGCCGATGGTGCGCGCGTGCATCGCCGCCGGCGTGCACTACCTCGACATCACCGGCGAGTTCACCGTCTTCGAAGGCATCATGGCGTGCAATGACCGGGCCTCCCGCGCCGGCGTCACGCTCATCCCCGGCGTCGGATTCGACGTCGTCCCCACGGACTGCCTCGCCGCCATGCTCGCGGCGCGGCTGCCCGGCGCGACCGAACTGGAGCTCGCGTTCTATTCGCCCGGCGCCGAGATCAGCCGCGGAACGTTGAAGACGATGATCGAAAACATCCGCGTCGGCGGCGTGATCCGCTACGAAGGAAAAATCGTAGGCGTTCCGGCCGCGTTCGACGCGAAGGAAATCCCCTTCTCGATCGAGCCGCGGATGGCCATGACCATCCCGTGGGGCGACATCTCCACCGCGTTCCACACCACCGGCATTCCGAACATTCGCGTCTACACCGCCGCCTCGCCGAAATCGATCAAGCGCATGCGCCGTCTCGGCCCTTTCCTGCCGTTGCTCGGCATCACACCGATCAAGCGCGCACTGCGAGCATTCGCCAATCGACGTACCGGACCCGACGAAGCGCGCCGCGCCAGCGGACGAACGTACCTCTGGGGCCGCGTCAGCGATGGCAACCGCGACGTGACGATGACCATGACCACGCCGGAAGGCTACGCATTCACCGTCCTCAGCGCGCTGCGGGCCGTCGAGCAACTGCTGGCGTCACCGAAACGCCCCGGCGCCTTCACCCCCGCCAAATTCTTCGGCCCGGAATTCGTCACGACGCTCCCCGGTGTTGACCTCACGTGAGACGCCGCCTCCTCCCCTTCTACGCCGCCTTCATCGCCCTCATTGCAATTTCATTCGCCATCCAGATGCTCCACGGCATCTGCCCCGTGCCTTAATCTGCGACGATCTGCGACATCTGCGGATTAAACAGCGGTAGGCAGGAACTTCGGCTTCTGCCGAGCCTTCGACGCCTGCTCGAACGCGTACGCGTACTTGATCAGCGTCGGCTCGCTCCACGCTCCCGCGAAGAACGACAGGCCGACCGGCAGCCCGAACACCATTCCCACCGGCACCGTGATGTGCGGATATCCCGCCACCGCGGACGCTGACGAATAGCCGCCCGTGAAGTGATCGCCGTTGACGAGGTCGGTCGCCCACACCGGCCCGCCGGTCGGCGCGATGATCGCGTCCACCTTGTGTTTCGCGAGCGTCGCGTCGATCCCCTCGGTGCGCGCCAGCCGATGGTTCTTCGCCAGCGCAGCGATGTATTTCTTGTCCGACAGCGGACCGCGCTTCTCCGACTGCTCGAAAATCTCCTGTCCGAAGAACGGCATCTCCTCGGCGCGATGCTCCTCGTTGAACTTGATCAGATCGGCCAGCGTGCGCGACTTCACCGACGCCGGCGCATTGGCCAGGTACTTGTTGATGTCCGCCTTGAACTCGTACTGCAGCACGTCGTTCTCAGTCGCGTCGAACTTGCCGTTCGTGGCGATGTTGGCCGGATCGACGATCGTCGCGCCGAGCGACTTGATCAGCGCGATGGCTTCCTTCATCAGCTTGTCCGTGGCGTCGTTGAATCCGAAGTACTGCCGCGCCACGCCGATGCGCGCGCCCTTCAGGCCGTCCGCGTCGAGGAAGCGCGTGTAGTCAGCGTGACCTTTCGTCCGGCTGGACACCGTCACTGGATCGCGCTCGTCGGCGCCGGTGAGAACGCCGAGGAGGATGGCCGCGTCGCGGACCGTACGAGCCATTGGACCGGAAGTGTCCTGGCTGTGCGCGATCGGAATGATGCCGGCGCGGCTGATCAGGCCGAGGGTCGGCTTGATTCCGACCAAGCCCGACGCCGACGACGGACAGACCACGGAACCGTCAGTCTCTGTCCCGATGCCGACCGTCGAGAGGTTCGCCGCGATCGCCGATCCCGTTCCCGAGCTCGACCCGCATGCATTGCGATCGAGCACATACGGATTCTTCGTCAGCCCGCCGCGGCCGCTCCAACCGCTGGTCGAATGCGTCGACCGGAAGTTCGCCCATTCGCTGAGATTCGTCTTGCCGAGGAGCACGGCTCCGGCCTCGCGAAGCCGGGAAACGACGAACGCATCGCGCGCCGCGTGATTCTCCGCCAGCGCCAACGATCCCGCCGACGTGGCCATCCGATCGGCGGTATCGATGTTGTCCTTGATCACCACCGGGATGCCGTGCAGCGGCCCGCGAACGTGCCCCGCCTTCCGCTCCCGATCCATCGCATCCGCAATCGCCAGCGCCTCGGGATTCAACTCGATGATCGCGTTGATCATCGGCCCACGCTTGTCGATCGCGTCGATTCGTCCGAGGTACCGCTCCGCGATCGCCCGCGAAGTCCAGCGCCCGCTGGTCATCGCATCCTGCAACTCGCCGATCGTGATCTCCTCGATTTCCGGATTCGCACTCGTCGCACTCTGCGCCACCGCCCGTAACGGTTTCGCCAGCGCCAACGCCGAACCAAGAGCAGCGTACCCGAGGAATCCCCGTCGATCGATCGTCATCCTCGGATTCTACAGGGAGACGTTTTCACAAACCGTATCCTTGTCATTTCGAGTCCGACTCTTTCTTGTCGAGGTTGAAGTTGACGGTGAGCGTGTAGATCACGTCGACCGGTTTGCCTTCCAGCGTGCCGGGCTTGAATTTCCACTGCTTCACGGCGTCGACGGCTGCCTGATCGAGGCCGTACGGCAGCGGCTTGAGGACGGTTACTTTCTTTGCGAGTCCGTCGCGCCCGATGACCGCTTCAAGGATGACGATGCCGCTGATCCCCCTCTTCCGCGCCTCGTCGGTGTACACGGGGTCAACCTTTTCCATCACCACAGGCGCCTTGACATCGCCTCCCACGCGGATCGGGCCGTCGTAGGTATCGTTCTTATCGAGCTTGAAGTTGATGGTGAGGTTGAAGACGACGTCGACGGCTTCGCCGTTGAGCGTGCCCGGCTTGAAGACCCACTGCTTCACCGCGTCGACGGCGGACTCGGATAACCCGTGCGGCAACCCCTTGAGAACCTTGATATCCCTCACGGCGCCGGTGTGATCGATGACCGTCTCGAGGACCACCATGCCGCTGACGTGTTCCGCGCGCGCTTCTTCCGGATACTGCGGATTCACGTGGACGATCGGAACCGGCGCCTGAACGTCGCCACTGACCGGATAGGGCTGAGCCTTCGCGATCAGAGGAGTGAGGAGAAGAATGAGGATGAACAGTCTGCGCATGCCATACCTCCGTCCGCGGATTGTACGCTGCCCGCAGGCCTCAATCCGGTGGCGGCGGCGCCATCTGCAGTCTGAAGTTGATGGTGAGGTTGAAGACGACGTCGACCGGCTCGCCGTTGCGCGTGGCCGGCTTGAACTGCCACTGCTTCACCGCGTCGACCGCCGCCTGGTCCAGACCAAACGGCAGCGGCTTGAGAACGGTCACGTTCTTCACCAGACCGTCGCGACCGATCGTGGCTTCGACGATGACGATGCCCATGATCCGCTGACTGCGAGCTTCCTCGGTGTAGACCGGCTCCACTTTTCGGATGACCACAGGCGCTTTCACGTCGCCACCGACGCGCAGCGGACCATCGGGCGCTTTCGTGGCCGCCGTCCTGGACCGCGTCGACCAGCTCGACTGAATCGTTTCAATGGTGTTGGCGTCGCGCTCGATCTCGACGTTGACCGTCAGGCGAGAGCCTTCCGCGATATGAATCCATGCATTGAGACCCTGCACGTGGAGTTCGTCGTCCGCCGTCCCGCCGCGCTTCGCCGTCAGTTGGGGCGAAGCCAGCACTTGACTGGTAGCCAGGTCAGTGAGCCTGACGTCGTACCGGGTGTCTTCGGTTCCGAGGGGCACGACATCGATCGCAACGGCATAGTGCGGCGACCTCGCCTCGAAGGAAGCCGCGTACAGGCCCACCGTCGAAGCGAGGAGAAGGACGAGGACGAAAGAGCGACGCATGGCCGTACCTCCGGCCGGGGATTGTACGCGGCGAGGCGTAGCGCCAGCGGGCCAGCCGACGAGCCGTTGCCGCTACGCTCGCCCCGTGAAAACTACTGCCCCCGCATCACGCTCTTGCAGTCGATCGTCCCGACCAAGTGCACGCCGTTCGCCGTCTTCGCGTCGAAGTTGATCGTCGCCGTCGAGCCTTTGTCGTGCACCGTCACCGTTCCCGTGCCGATCTTCTTCTCCGTGTCGACCTTGTACTCGGCGTCGCGTTTGAAGATCCGGCCGAAAGCGACGTTGAGGAAGAAATTGTGCGTCCCGGACGCCGCCGCCTTCGCGTCGGGCACGATGAGCTGCACGCTGTTCAGCACCTTCGGATCGTTCTCTTTCGGCAGCGAATACTGATTGCCGAACGAACCCTTCCCGGTCATCCCCGCCGAACAGCCGCCGCGATCGGTGCTGCCGTTGTACGTCCCCGCGTGTTTGCCGCCGGTGATGACGACGTGGACGGTTTCCTTCACATCGGCCGCGAACGCCGCCGGAGCGGTCAGGATGACGAGCACAGCAAGACTGCGAAGCTGACGATTCATACGAAGCTCTCCCTTAGTTGCGAATTTTGGTGGGTATTGTAGGCATAACGGTCCCCTACTTGCACCAGCGAAGCGCATGAGAAAGCCCGCGCTTCTGCTGCTGATCCTCGCGCTGATCCCGATTCACGCCAGCGCGTTGAACACGAACGATCTCCTCTCGCTCGTGGCTATGCCGCTCGCCGTCGATGCGGCGTCCCGCGTCACCGGCGTCCCGCAGTATCAGCTCGCGCAGTTTGTCTCCACGCTCAACCAGGCCGACGTTCCGCCGCCGCAGTTCGTGCAGACCGTTCGCTACGCGCCGGTAGCGTTGCAGCAGCCCGACTTCGTCCCGTACGTCGTGACGCAGCAATCGCAGGGAGTGAACGGATTCCAACTCGTCGACGTCATCGACCAGCGCCTGCCGCAATACGGCGTGACGCTGCAGCCGGTCGAGGTCGTCGACGTGACGCCGTCGTATGTCCTCAGCGACAACTACATCTATTCGCCGGCGTCGACGGTCGCATCCGGCAACTCGAACGATCTCCTCTCGCTCATCGCCATGCCGCTGGCCGTGGCGGCGATCTCCGAGATCGCCGGCATCCCTCAGGACCAACTCGCTTCCCTCCTCGGCACGCTCAATCAGGCCGAGGTCCCGCCGGCGCAATTCGTCGACACGCTGCGGTACGTGCCGGTCGCTCTCGTCGAGCAACCCGATTTCGTCCCCTACGTGCAGACGCAGGTATCGAACGGCGTGACCGGTCCCGCGCTCGTGACGGTGATCGATCAGCGCCTGCCGCAGTACACGCCTGCTCCCGCCGCGTCGAACATCGTCGTGACGCAGGACTACATCCCGCGCCCCGTCCGCACGCGCGTGGCCGAGTGGCACGCGCATCCGCACGGCGGTCCTCCCGGACAGTTGAAGAAGATCTACGGCGTTCAAACCGGCGCCGAAGCGATGCGGCAGGAACCGGCCCGCGTCATCCAGCCGCAACCGGTCGCTGTCGCTCCTCGGGTCGTTCACATCCCGCCGGGGCAGGCGAAGAAAGCGGAGCGCCACGCCGAGGTGCATGGCGAGGGTCACGGAAAAGGACATGGACACGATCGAGCGCCGGTCGTCTTCGTACCGCCGCCGATGTCGTCCGCCGCTCCTCCGCCGCAGCCGGTCTTCGTTCCCGCACCCGCCGCACCGCCGCAGGAGAACGATCACGGTCACGGCCGCGGCCCGGGCGGCGCAGGTCCGCCGGGACAACAAAAGGAAAAAGGCGGCAAGGGTCACAGAAAGGATTAGGACGATGAAAAACACATTGCTCGCGCTCTCGATGCTGATGGCGATCGCCGCCTGCAAAAACAACACGACCACTCCCGCGACGTCGTCATCGACGCCCGCCTCGGGCAACGCCGCTGTCACGGCCAGCGTCCCCTCGCTGACCCCGGAACAACTCGGCGAGCTCGGCGCCTCGATCCACAAGCATCCGTCCGAGGGAACGAAGATCCTGTCCGACCGCGGCCTGACGCAGGAACAATTCGAACGCGCCATCCGCCAGGTCAGCTCCGACCCGGAAGCGTCCAAACGCTACGCCGCGGCGTACAAACGCAACGTCTAAAAGCGTTTCAACCACAGAGGCACAGAGGTTTTCTTTGTGTCCTTTGTGTCTTTGTGGTGATCAGCCTTTCTTCAGAATCGCTTGAAGAGAGTCCAGACGACGAACACCGCGATGATGATGACGATCCACAGCAGGATCACACGGATCGGACCTCGGGGCGGTTTGGCGACGGATGGCGCCGCGGCTGCGAGCCGGCGGAACGCTTCCCACGACTCCTCGTCCGCGAAGAACGCCCGTGGAAAGATTCGAAGGATCTGCGCGGACTGGTAGATCGTGACCAGCGCCGGAGTGATCACGACTTTATGCATCATCGCCCACGGCAGATCGCTCCGGCCGTGCGCTGTTTCCAGCCGCACTCCCTGCTCATCGGCCTCGCCAGTGATCGGTTCGGACAAAAACTTGTCCGTCGCAAACGCCCGCTTCACGGTCATCCTCGGCGTGATCAACAGCATCACTCCAAAGAGGAGCAGAAACGACGGCATCGCCCAGGAAACCGGCGTCGCAAGGTCGGCGAAGCGAAGGTTGATCACTCCCGCAACGATCAGCCCCCACGCAACAATCGGCATCGACCCGCCGCTAACCGCAAGCGCGCGACGATAAGTCTCAGGCGTGAGCGTCCCCTCGAAGCGAATCATCCGCGCTCATTTTGCACGAGTTGCCCGCGCGATCAGATACGCGACGAATCCGAGCAGATGAAAAAAGAAAACGACCACCACCCACAACCAAGCATTCATCCCGCGCCGCGACGCATCCCGATAAACCCAAAAGAGCAGCGCGATGTAGACCAGCAACGCCAGAAGCAGCAGCAACTCCGGCATTCCAAGACTTCCAAACATGATCGCCAGTATGGACCTACCTGACACACATCCGTCTTAATCCGCGGAAATCTGCGTCCATCTGCGGATAAACCCTTCATCCGCAGATTACGCAGATGAAACGCGGATGAAAAAACGGCCTGCGCGACGTCTCGCGCAGACCGTCTCTATCTTCAACCTACTGCGTTAATGCTGCGGAATGGGACCGGGCGACTGCGGAGTCTTCGCCTTGCGCCGGATGCCGGTACGCCCGAGGGCGGACTGCATCGTGCGGACGTGCGCGACGAGCGCGCCGGCACGTTCGTTACGGGTGAAACCTTTGGCGAGGTTGTACACCTGCAACGCCTGCTGCACGACACTCCAACGCTCGCGGAACATGTTGTAGCGGATGTCCCGCGGAAGCGCCTCGGCGGCGGCAGCAAGAGGCTCGAACCGCAGATTGCGGGTGATGACCAGCCGCGTTCGGACCGGATCGAGTCCCGTCGTGGCCTGCATCGTCGCGTTGTTTTCAGCCGCGACAGCACTGGCTTCGAGGAAGTCGTCCGTGAACGAGCGGGCCGACCGCATCGTCTTGACGCCATCAGCCGGAGCCGGGACGAATTCCGGCAGGAGCTGATAGACGCCCTGCAGCTGCGCAACCGCCTGCTGGATGACGCTATCGAGCGTCGCCAGGTCGGGCGATTGAGCCTGTGGATTCTGACTGTTGTTCTTCGTGACCATAGCCTCTTTCTCCTTTCCGCCAGGGTTGTCCCGCGCGCGCTGCTTTGGATCGCCTGGCGGACCCAACCTAGAAGGCGAAGTGTCCGGAGTCAATAAGTCCCAACATTGGCGCACTGGTCATTTAAGTCAAGCAATTGCAATGGGTTGGAAGGAGTAATCAGCCAAAACCTGTAACAAACTCCTGACAATTTGTCAGCCAAAAATGGAAGCAAGAGATAACCGGAATCCGTGAATGGATCAGCAGAATCCGTTCACGGCTAACCAGAATCCATGAACGGATCATCAGAATCCGTGAATGGGAAATCGGAATGAGTGAACGGATAACCGGAATGCGCTCACACGTTCCGCGAATGCGTTAAAGGGAAACCAATTGCACGCGGAGCCGCGGAGATCGCGGAGTTTCTTTTCTCCGCGTCCCCCGCGTCTCCGCGTGAAACAGGTCTCCCTCTACGATGGCCCGCTGTACGTCGATTCGATCATCCACCGCACCAGCGCGGCCGTGAAGCCAGGGACGGCGTCCTCGAGGTGCGGCATCTCTCCTTCACCGACAGCGGCGAGAGGAGATGCCACTCACTCGACGACGTCGTTGAACGTCACCATCTCGTCCTCGTCCGCATCGACATTCGTCATCTCGACCCGATGCTCCAACGTCCGGATCGCAAAGTCCGGCAACTCGATCGGAATGGTCCGCCGCCGGCTCAATGCCTTCGCAGCATGCGTGGTGAAGGATGCGGTGCGCGTCATGATTGCCTCCAAGACCATCACAACAGCTATCTGATCCACCGTCTACGCACGGCCGTGTAAAACCGACAACATTCCTGGTGCCGGCACCATCCTCGCGAGGTGAACGTATTCGCACACCGCGTGAGTCTGACGCTGGAGGCAGAAACAGCGTTTATCTTGAATACCCAGAGTGATGCCTAGCTAAGTACTTGAAATTGCGAGGTTTTTTTGACTCATGAGTCTTCAGGGTATGTGAGGATTTAGAAGGCGGAATAATCCTATAATACTTCTGTTAGACCTTTCAAAAGGAGACAAAATCATGCGGAATGAGCGCGACGAAGAACCAACAGAAAACGAAAAGTCACCACAACTCAGGCAAAAACGCGGCACTCCCTTTCCGCAGGTGTCCTTGCCAGAAGCAGCGGCCCTAATCAAGGAGGTCGGCAGCTACGGTAACGATCATTCAGTCGCTGCGTTCGCGTCGTATCTTGGACACGAATCGGCCAACAGCGGCGCCTTTCGTCAAAAAATGGCAGCCTTCCGGGATTGGAAACTTGTCTCCGGGGTCGGCGAACGACTATCGCTTACCGAACTCGCGCGCCGAATAGCACACCCTTCGGATGACGACTCGGAAACAGAAGCTCTGAGAGCGACCTTCGAGAACATTCCGGTATTTGTCAAACTGTATGAGAACGTCGCGAAAGGCCGACCTCTCGACCTGAGCAGCCTCGCAAATCAGGCGGTGACTAATCACGGCGTTCAGCCCAAGCTGAAAGACAAATTCATAGGATCATTTCGTGACAGCGCTATTGCTGCTGGTCTAGCAAGACTAACAGACGATGGCAAGATTCAGTTTCAGGTGCCGGGGCAACCGCAAACGATCGCCCGAACCGCGGAAGAACGGCCGTCGACCGACGCGGCAACGGATGAGCGCACCAACGATAGCCGCCTCCCCCAGAACACAAAACCAGTCCTGCGTCAATCGTGGCCACTCGACACTGGTGAGATTACGTTCGAAATAAAGTCCTCGCGGGCACTCCCCGCTGCGGCGTTCGGTCAAGTGGCAAAAGTGATAAGCGAGGTTGAAACGTTAAAGGAGCAGCTGGGTGATGCTTCCAAGTAAGAGCTGGACGGTATACGAAGAGGCGTTGTGCCTCATCGGGGAACGACGCGGCGACGCCATTGATCGAGCCGATTTAGCTTTTCTGAGAGAACTGGATTTCATTTGCCGCGACAATACGCTTTCGCCGTCTGGAGCCCGTTATTTCGCTGCGCGATTCATCAAAAAGGACCCGCCTCTGGCTCGTCGGATCCTGCAAGAGGCACTACGCCAATACGGCCCTGCCGCGGCACTACTACAGCTATTGTTTGGAGTGGCTTCTGCGACGAGAGGCACAGCCGCAACGGTGCTGCGGGCGCACGGATTTGGCGAAGACCTCGACGATCGTCGCCTCGGCTCGCTCTTGATGCTTCTGGCGCGGGCAGAACTGGTGAGATACAACAAGCGCGATGGATCGCTGATCGTCACGGACGAACCGCTGGATTCGGAGGTCGTTTCAGAAAACGTCTTTATTTCGCCCACTACGCCATACGGCAATCGGGCTTGGCTTAAACGTATCCTGAGGGCTTGCGAGAAGCACGTTTGGTGGCTCGACAAGCATTTTATGCCGGCAGCATTTGAAGAATTGTGGGAAGTCTGCGACGGCAACCGGGTCTCAGATGTTCGTATTCTATCGCTTAGATTAAACGATCACAGTGGTAAGCGCGTATCGCGAGACTATCGGGACCTAAAGCGGGAGTTGGCGGCACGCTCAGTCAAATTCGATTGGCGCACGGTGGACAGCACGGTCATCCGAGACACACATGACCGTTGGATAATTGGTGGCGCACAGGCTTGGAACGTGCCAAACGTAGGAGCAATTTACTCCGGCCAGCACTCAGAAATGCACAAAAGCTCGAACGTCGTCGAGCTACAGAAGCTCTACAAGACATACTGGGAGAATGGGCAGCCGTTCTCTGTCGAAAAGGAATCTGAATCTGTAAGAACAGAGTAGCGCCCTAGCTCACAACTGCCTACGAACACCCACTCGTACTCCCGCAATTCAAGCACTTGTAGCAAGCCCCATTGCGGACCATGATCGAACCGCAATCCGAGCATGACGGCGCATCCTGCTGGTAGCGGAAGGTGGCGGTGTTGCGGGAGTTGGGGCCGTCGGCGTCCTTCGGAGCGGCGATGACTGACGGAGTGGCCAGGGAGGTTACGAAGGACGCGTCCTCCTTCGTCAGCGGGGCTACGTTGGGGATCGGTTTGGTGGCAGGCGCCGCTTCTTCGCGGACGATCACGCCGGCGTGCGCCTGGCTTTCCTTGTCGAGGAACTTCGTTGCGAGCCATTTGAAGATGTAGTCCATGATCGATTTGGTCATGGGGATTTCGGGGTTTTTGGTGAAGCCGCTCGGCTCGAAGCGGGTGTGCGTGAATTTGTCGACGAGGAAGTTGAGCGGGACGCCGTGCTGGAGGGCGAGGGACGTCATGGTGGCGAAGCTGTCCATGAGGCCGGAGATCGTGCTGCCTTCCTTGGCCATGGTGATGAAGATCTCGCCGGGGGTGCCGTCTTCGTACTTGCCGACGGTGATGTAGCCCTCGTGGCCGCTGATGGAGAACTTGTGGGTGATCGACTCGCGCTCGTCGGGGAGCTTTCTCCGGACGGCGGTCGGGGTCACGCCGAGGTCGGTGAGCTTCTCTTTGTCCTTGCCGGTGGAGAGGGGCTGGGAGCGTTTGCAGCCGTCGCGGTAGACGGCGACCGCCTTCAGGCCGAGCTTCCACGCTTCGTGGTAGGCCAGCTCGATCTCGTCGATCGTGGCCGTTGAAGGCATGTTGATGGTCTTGGAGATCGCGCCGCTGATGAAGGGCTGGACGGCGCCCATCATCTTGAGGTGGCCCATGTAGTGGATCGAGCGCGTGCCGTTTTTCGGCTTGAAGGCGCAGTCGAAGACGGTGAGGTGCGCGTCGAGGATGTGGGGCGCGCCTTCGATGGTGTCGTTCTCGTCGATGTACTGCACGATCTCGTTGATCTGCTTCGGGTCGTAGCCGAGGCGCTTGAGGGCCGTCGGAACGGTCTGATTGACGATCTTCAGCATGCCGCCGCCGACGAGCTTCTTGTACTTGACCAGCGCGATATCGGGCTCGATGCCGGTGGTGTCGCAATCCATCATGAAGGCGATGGTGCCGGTCGGCGCGAGGACGGAGATCTGGGCGTTGCGGTAGCCGTGCTGCTGGCCGAGGGCGTAGGCCTCGTCCCACACCTTGGCCGCGGCGTCGGCCAGGTCGGCCGGCAGCGGGCGGGTGTTGATGCGGTAGGCGGCGCGGCGGTGCTTGTCGATCACGCGCAGGAACGGCTCGCGGTTGATGCTGTATCCATCAAATGGACCGACCTTCTCGGCGATGCGCGCCGACTGCGCGTACGACTCGCCCGAGAGAATCGACGTAATCGCCGCCGCGTAGTCCCGCCCATCCTCGGAGTCATACGCGATGCCGCGGGCCATCAGCAGAGCGCCGAGGTTGGCGTAGCCGATGCCGAGCGGGCGGAAGGCGTGCGAGTTCTTCTCGATCGCCTTCGTCGGATACGAGGCGTAGTCGACGGTGATCTCCTGCGCGGTAATGACGATGCGCAGCGCGGCGCGGTAGGCCTCGACGTCGAAACCCGTGTTCTCGTTGTAGAAGCGCATCAGGTTCAGCGAGGCCAGGTTGCAGGCGGAGTCGTCGAGGAACATGTACTCCGAGCACGGATTCGATGCGTTGATGCGGGCCGTGTTCGGGCAGGGGTGCCAGTCGTTGACGGTGGTGTCGAACTGCATGCCGGGATCGCCGCAGAGGTGGGCCGACTCGGCCATCTTGCGCATCAGCTCGCGGGCTTTGTACGTGCCCATGACCTCCTTCGGCTCGGTGACCGACCAGGTCTGCCAGTCGAGATCCTTCTCGTAGGCGTGCATGAAGTCGTCGGTGACGCGCACGGAGTGGTTGGCATTCTGGAACTGCACCGAGTCGTAGGCACCGCCGGGCGCGTTGAAGGCGCCGTCGTAGCCGGCGTCGATCAGCGCCCAGGCCTTCTTCTCTTCCTTCTCCTTCGACTCGATGAAGTCGACGATGTCGGGATGGTCGGCGTTGAGGATGACCATCTTGGCGGCACGGCGGGTCTTGCCGCCGCTCTTGATGACGCCGGCGAAGCTGTCGTAGCCCTTCATGAAGGAGACCGGACCGGAGGCAGTGCCGCCGCCGGCCAGGAGCTCTTTCGAAGAACGGATGCTGGAGAGATTCGATCCCGTTCCGCTGCCGTACTTGAACAGCATCCCCTCGGTCTTGGCCAGGCCGAGGATCGAGTCCATGGTGTCGTTGACGGAGTTGATGAAGCACGCCGAGCACTGCGGATGCGGCTCGATGCCGACGTTGAACCAGACCGGCGAGTTGAAGGCGGCCATCTGGTAGAGAAGGATGTGCGTGAGCTCGTCGCGGAAGGTGTCGCCATCGGCCTCGGAGGCGAAGTAGCCGCCTTCGCGTCCCCATCCGGTGATGGTGCGAACGACGCGTCCGATGAGCTGGCGGACGGAGGTCTCGCGATCGGGTGAGCCGATGTGGCCGCGGAAGTACTTCGACACGACGACGTTAGTGGCCATCTGGGACCAGAACTTCGGCATCTCGACGTCTTTCTGCTCGAAGACGATCCCACCGCTCTCATTGGTGATGGCTGCCGAGCGCATCTCCCATTCACAGGTGTCGTAGACGTCCACGCCCGCTTTGGTGAAGAAGCGGTCGATGGCGATACCGCCGGTCTTCGTCTCCTTTTTCTTCACGGGCTTGTTGTTGGCGCGGGGGCGGATGCTGCTGGACGGGATCTCGATGGACGTCATGGCCTGTTCTCCTTCTTCGAAGCAAAAGCGCCCCTACGCGGGGCGCTTCGGTGATGGTGTGAGCGTTTGTTAACGAGCGAGCCAGCGTGCGCTGGTGGGCCGGGCCTGCGGGACCGGCGTCTTGACTTTGACGGTGACCTGATACTCGCGAATCTGCAGTGAAACCGACCGCAAGGGGCTCCGGGTGGCAAGACGGGAAACGTGCTTCAAATCCTTCATCAATCCTCCCACGCGCTCGTAGTCGTTTGTTGTGCGAGACAAGCTACGCCCGGTGGAAACGGATGTCAAGTCTGTGACCACAAGATGTTGTGGTCGCGAATCCTCAGAACACAACCTGAAGCGTAAGTATTCGCAGAATCAGCAGGTTACTCCACAGGAAGTAGACGGGATTTGGTCGGGTTCTCCGCCGGGTTTCCACGTCTTCCCCGCAGGTTATCCACAGGTTTTTGCACAGTCTTTCGAGCGGTAATCCGCAGAAAATCAGCGCATTTTCCACACGTTTTGCACATCTTTTCCATACGCAATTTCAGATGAGTTTTTCCGCAGGTTTTAAGGTGAGTTTCCGAAGGAAATAGCAGACTCGGCCGAAGAAAATTACGGCGTGGGGGCTGAGAGGGCGTTTGGGCTGCGGAAAAGGCCGACTTTCTCGCTTACCTCGACCGTTTTGGACCGCGAAAAACGGCCAGCACAATGAGTGTGACACGTGGAACAGTGCGGAACGACGGCCTTCATCGGCGTCAATTCGCGCGGACGATCTGCCGCGTTCGCGGCATCAGAAGGTAGCCAGGGGTGCGAGCGCTTTTTGCGAGCACCCCTGGTATGCCGAGGCTCTGGGTTTCGTGCCGCGTTAGCGGCATCAGAAAGATCGCGCTAACTTACATTCGTGCGGACGGTTCTAGTGCCGCTGACGCGGCACAACTTTCAAGCTCCACGCTTTCCAGGGGTGCTCGCAAAAAGCGCTCGCACCCCTGGCTACCCTCTTCAGCCGCTATCCGCGGCGCCGCACTCCACACCTTCGCGCTGAATCGTTTAGTAGCCGCCACCGGCTCCCGCGCCGCCGAAGGATTTGTCGGTGGCGGAGGTGGAGTCGTCGAGGACCGGGCCGGTGTGGGCGTGTTCCGCGGGCGCGGATCCGTGCGGGGCGACGGTGAGGATGCCGCCGATCTGCATCGCTTCGTCGTACGGATTCGTGGCCTCGGCGGTGACGACGAGGCCGCGCGTTTTACCGCGCAGCGCACGTTCGAACGTTACGGCAATCGAGATCACGGCGATCCCCGCTCCGATCAGCTTTGCCTCGGCGGGATAGTGGAAGAGCTGGCGCAACTCGATCGCGGCACAGGCGATCGACAGCGTCGCGGAGATCAGCAGGATGCGATCGCGCCAGGCGATTCCGGCAGCGAGCAGGATGGCCGCGGTGATGGCGAGGATCGCCGCGACCTGGACGTCCATGACGAAGGTCCGGAACAGGCGGGAGAAAACGGTACAGAGGTAACCGGCGACCGGCATCGCCAGCGCCAGGCCGGCGAAGAGGCGCTCGTTCGAGGGGCGCTGCCATAGGCGGCGGAGTGCGAATGCCGAGGGGATGGCGATCAGCGCGGCGGCGATCATGGAGAGGATCGGCGCGTGATTCCATTTCGCGGCTACGTACGCCACCACCAGGATCGCCGCGAAAACGCCGAAGAAGGCGTTGCGCATCCGCCAGCCCGAGAGCGCGGCCGCGGCAGTGAAGACGAGGATCGCTTCCACTTTCCCCTGGCTCGGCAGGCCGAAGATGAAGGCGAACGTGCCGCACAGCCAGAGCGACGACTCGAGGCCGGTCCGGAAGAAGCGGTGCTCGGCGATCAGCCATTCCGCGGCGCCGATGGCCAGCATGGCGGTGAGGATGCCCTTCGGCAGACTGAGAAGCGTGAAGAATCCGAACGCCGCCGATACCGCGATCGCGGCGAGGACGGTGAAGACGATGCGCAGCAGGAGACCGTTGTGCTTCCAACCCGACGCCGGCTGCGACGGCACAATCTTATGAACCGCATCCGCCCTCTCCTCCGCGACCGATGGTCCGGTTGGCCAGTTCATGCCGCCCTCCGGATCCGCGCGTGCGAGAGGAACAGTCCGACGATCGCGGCGATCGTCGAGATGAGCATGTAGAACGTGTTGAAGATCGCGTCGTGAATGACGTCGAGCACGGCGATGTCGATGGCGATCGTCCCGTACACCCACGCGTAGATGACGAACGTGGCTTCGCGCGTGTGTCGCGCGTAGAACATCGCGGCCGCGGCCAGGACGACGGCGATCGCGCAGCCAAGGAGCCGCGTCTCTTTGTGCGCGGCCAGAGCGAGCGATCCCCAGAAGGCGAGGTTCGCGGCAGCGTGATCGAAGAAGGTGGTGAAGGTCGTGGCCGGGCGCAGCTTGCGGTCAATGACGCGCCAAGCCACGACGATCGCGGCGCAGACGAACGCGCGGCTGGCGGTGTCGATCGGCGCGTCGAAAATCGCGTCGACGCTGCGCCGCTCGATGCCGAGCCATGCGGCCAGCGCAGCGACCGACAGCGAGAGCACGAGGCGCGATTGGAAGTAGTACGCGGTGACAGCGTGGAGAATCGCGAGAAACAGGAAATGACGCGCCCAGCTGTCGCCGAGGAGGTGGTAGTGGTGCTCGATGTATCCGACGTCGGCGCTGGCGAGGAGTGCGGCCAGCAGCAGGACGTAATCGTCGGCCAGCGACGCGGCGCGGCTGCGTTTCCAGTATGCCCACCCGTAGCAGGCCGCGGCGGCCAGTCCGATCACGGCGGCGATGGCCAGCGGCCCGATGTCGTCGAGATGCTTAGAGATGTAGACGCCGACGCCGGTGGAGACGAGCATGACGCCGGCCCACGTGAGCACGCGCAACTCGGGATAGATGTTGACGGCCTCGCGACGCTCGCGCGCGATGAGCACACCGGTATCCGGCAACTGCGTCAACTCAGGTTCAAGGGAGATCACTGCAGGGGATTGTAATCCGCAGATTACGCAGATGGACGCAGATGAAGGTTTCCATCTCGTCCCATCTGCGTAATCTGCGGATACACTCGCCGCCGTGAGGTTCATCCGACTGCTCCGTCCAGCGCAGTGGCTGAAGAACGGATTCGTGGTCGCGCCGCTGATCTTTTCGCGGTCGTTCGTTTCGCCGTCCGCGGTCGCGCATTCGCTGGCGGCCTTCGCCATTTTCTGCGGCGCGGCGTCGGCCGGCTACATCATCAACGACGTCTTCGACCGGGAGAGCGATCGCCTCCACCCCGTCAAACGCCTGCGCCGCCCGATCGCCTCGGGGGCCATCTCCGTGTCCGCGTCGCTGACCATCGTGGCGATCGTGATCCCGATCCTGCTCGTTGCGGCGTGGTTCGTCGCGCCGAAGTTTCTGGTCGCGGTGGCGCTCTATCTGGCGCTGACGACCGCCTATTCGATGCACCTCAAGACGATGCCGATCGTCGACCTCTTCGCCATCGCCTGCGGATTCGTGCTGCGCGTCTGGGGCGGCGCGGTGGCGATCGACGTGGTGCTGTCGGTGTTCATGTTCATCACCACGCTTTCGCTGGCGCTCTACCTCGCGGCGACGAAACGGCGACAGGAGCTGCTGTCGGCGGCGACGGCATCCGACTTTCGCTCGGTGCTGCAGCACTACTCCGTGAAGCTGATGGACGACTACTCGGAGATCGCGGTGGTGGCAACGTTCGTCTTCTACGGCCTCTACATCGCCACGGTGCGGCCGCAGCTCGCGGCGACGGTGCCGGTGGTGCTGTTCGGCGTCTTTCGCTATCGATATCTCATGGAACGAACGCAAGATGAATCGCCGACCGATCGGATGGTGCGCGACCCGCAGATGATCGTCTGCGCGATCTTGTGGGCGGCGATTTCCGTGTCGGTGCTCTACCTGGCGTCGTGATGTCGCGCCGTGCCGCCAACGCCGCGTTCGTGATCCTCTTCGCGGCGTTCGCGTTCCTCCACCTCTACCGCATGGCCTCGATCTCGCCGACGTGGGACGAAGGGACGGATATCGCCATCACGCAATGTCTGGCCAGGACGCACAATCCGTTCGCCTGCCTCGACGACATTTCGCAGACGCGGCTGCCGTACTTCATCCACGCGCTGGTTTCGCCTGCAATCGAGGCGCAATACGCGATCAGTTTCATCGCCAGCGCGCTGACGTTGCTGATGATCTACCTCTTCGCGCGCCGCGAATTCGGACTCGGCGTGGCCACTTTGACCGTGGCGCTGTATGTCACATCGCCGCAGCTACTCGCCTCGGGGCGGATGCTGATGACGCATTCGAACATGCTGTTCGCGATGTTCACGACAGCGTCGTTCATCGCGTTTTATTACTTCGTTCGCAGTCGATTGCCCGGGCCGCCCACCCGCACAGACAAGAGTGTCTGTGCCACATTGGATCGTGTCTCTGCCACAGGCACTACCATCTCTGCCACAACTCAAAAAACAACCGCGGAGCGGTGTGGCACAGACACTCTTGTCTGTGCTTTCGACATACCAAGCGCCGGAAACCGCAAGCCGCTCATCCTCAGCGCGATCGCCTTCGGCCTCGCGACCTCCTGCTCGATCCTCGGCGTTTTCAACGGCATCGTCATCGCCACCTTCTACGCGATGACGCGGCGCTATGCATGGCGCGATCTGATCTTCATCCCCATCGCCATCGCCACGTTCTTCGCGACATCGATCATCTATCTGAATCCGGCGCTGCTGGTGCAACTGATCCGCGCCTGTGCGCTTCCAAACCCATATCCATTCTGGAACTACCTCGGACTCGGATCGCCGCACGCGCCCTGGTACTTTTCGCTCGTCGTTTTCGTCATCAAGATCGGACCGTGGTGGCTCGTCCTCGCCGCTGCCTGCTACGCGACGTCGCTTCACCGTCCACGCCGCCTGCAGACGACGTTTCTCGCGGCATTCGGCATCGCGCTGCTCATCAACTTCGCGCTGAAGGGATTCGTTTTCCACTACGACGCGCCGCACCACCAGGTGCAGTTCTACCCGCTCGTCTGCCTCGGACTTGCCGCGATGATCCTCGAACATCGCATGACCAAGCCGCTGATCGCAGCAATCGTTTTATGCAGCGCGATTCAGCTCTACGACGTGATCCGCTTCTTCCCGAACTACCTCTTCTACGGCGCGCAATACGGCGCCCGTTTCCTCGGCGAGTTCTACGGACCGGCGGTCATGCACGGTCAGGATCGCGGTCCGATCAACGCCTACCTCGACACGCTGATCGCGCGCGATCCGAACGTGAAGATCCTTGTCGCCGACAACAACGCGCTCGAGCGGCCGGAGGCGAATTTCGTTCCATTCACGAAGCGCGATCCTTCGGTTCGTTACGAGTACGCGTTCGTCGACCGGCTGTTTGCGACGCATGTTCGGTTTCCGGAGCGGGATGCGTACAACGCGTATCTGGCCGCGCATTACGTGGAGGACTACACGTATTACTTTCCGACGCGGGTTTGGATGTATCGGGTGCTGAAACTCCATGGGAACGCGGGCGTCTCGCCCGCATCAGCATTCGCGCGACCATGACAGCGGGCAAGACGCCCGCGTTCCCAGGTCGCTAGAAAACATACGCCAACGCAAATCCCACCTGCGCCGCCATCATCATTAGATACATATGCCGCCATGACGGATGGTTCTCCGTCGCCGTGAGCTCGTCGGGATCGCGGACGATCAGCCAGACCGTGTACGCGCCCCATGCCGCCAATCCCACACCGAGGACGGATAAAAACGTGCCGTTGCCGGTAAGGATGTGCGTCGCGGCGCCGAGCGGCATCAACAGCCAGGGGAAGATGAAGAACGGCGCGATCATCCACGCCGCGCGCTTCACGCCGAACGCGATCGGAAGCGTGCGGCAGCCGCCGGCGCGATCGCCTTCGATGTCGCTGAAATCTTTCGTCGACGCGGCGCCGAGGAGGAAGAGCATGAAGACGGAGCCGATGAACCACGGTTCCGCAGTCGTCGCATTCGCCACCATCGTCCAGCCGGCCACTTTCAGCAGGCAGCCGCGCGGGATGGCGATGGTGAGGTTCGCGCCGATCGGGTGAGCTTTGGTGCGTCCGAGGGCCGGGACGGAGTAGACGAATGTGGAGATGAACGCGATCAGGTAGATCGCGATGCACTCGTGCCACGGCAGCGGCGCTAGGAACTTGGCGCGCCAGGTGGTGTACGGATAGACGACCACGAGCCACGTCGGGACGAGGCCGAGCGCGTACATGATCCAGGTGAAGATCCACGCGCCGTTTTTCGAAACCTCGCCGGTGACCAGCGGCCGTTTCGGCTTGTTGATGCGATCGATTTCGAGGTCGTAAATCTGATTCAGCGAGTTGTTCGCGGCGTTCAGAAACGACGCGCAGAGCGAGCCGAGGACGATCGTCCAGATCACGGACGACGTCAGTGCGCGCGCCGGATCGGGATTGTGCGCGGAGCCCCACGCGCAGACGGCGCCCGAGATGATGCCGAGGAGCGGCGGGAGGAGCGTGAAGGGACGGGCGAGGGCGATGTAGTGCTTCAAGTTGCGGGAGTTTAATCCGCAGATTGACGCAGATGGGACGCAGATCGCCGCCGCGGTAGCGGCTTGAAGAGGGTAGCCAGGGGTGCGAGCGCTTTTTGCGAGCACCCCTGGAAAGCGGATGTGAATTTGAAGTTGTGCCGCGTTAGCGGCACCCGATGGAGTCGAGATTCACTCTGGTGCCGCTGACGCGGCACGAAAATCCACGACGCTCGTTTTCGAGGGGTGCTCGCAAAAAGCGCTCGCACCCCTCGCTATCCTCTGTTGCCGCTAACGCGGCACTTCATCTGCGTCATCTGAAGATGAACGCTTAGCGACGTTTGGCGAATGCGGTGAGCAATACGGCTGCCGCGCCGAGGGCGATCCATCCTCTTCGCTTGTTGAGCTCGAGCGCGATGCTGGCATCCGTCGAGCGATCGTCGAAGACGCCGTGCGCGCCGGCGTCGCCGGGGAGCGGCGCGTAAAGGTTGTCGGGACGTCCTGGCACTTCCGGCTCGTCGATCATCTGCGCGTCGTAGCCATGTTTGGCGAGGTAGTGATCGGCGTATCCCGGCGCGAAGTTGTTGCCGATGATCGCTTTCGATGCGGGCCAGCCGACGTTGATCTCGCGCCGTCCGCTGTACGCCGCCCACACGATCGCTTCCGCCGCGACCTCGGGTTGGAAAATCGGCGGCACCGGCTGCGCTTTGCGCGGCAGCCGCGATTTCACCCAGCGGAACTGCGGCGTGTTCAGCGCCGGCATCTGCACCATCACCACGCGCACGTTGCTGCCGTCGTGAATCAGCTCGCTGCGCAGCGAATCGTGAAAGCCCTGTACCGCGTGCTTGGCCGCGCAGTACGCCGACTGCAGCGGGATGCCGCGATACGCGAGTGCCGATCCGACCTGCACGATCGCGCCGCGGTCGCGCGGCTTCATCCGGCGCAGCGCCGCCAGCGTTCCCCAAACGTATCCGAGGTACGTGACCTCGGTGACGCGGCGATAGTCGGACGCGGTCATCTCCATGATCGGCGAGAAGACGGAGAGCATGGCGTTGTTGACCCAGATGTCGATCGGGCCGAAGGTTTTTTCAACTTCCGCAGCCGCCTGCTCGATCGCGTTTTCATCGGCGACGTCGAGCGGAAGAACGATCGCCTCGCCGCCGAGCTCTTCGATCTCGCGCTTCGCGCCTTCGAGTCCATCCCTGCCGCGAGCGATCAGTCCGACTTTCGCGCCGCGTTTGCCGAACGCGCGCGCGGTCGCGCGCCCGACGCCCGCCGAGGCGCCGGTGATGACGACGACTTCTCTGTTTCGCATGCTTGCTCAGCGAGCAAGACGCGGACCGATGTGGCACAGACACTCTTGTCTGTGCTTTTGAAGCCGCGCAACTTGGGAAGTCAAGCGCAAGCCTCCCAGCAGCACAGACAAGAGTGTCTGTGCCACACAATCACATCACAAGCGCTCGCCACCGCCTTCGGGCGGTTCATATTCAGCCTCTTCGAGGGGCAGCACCACGTAGAACGTCGAGCCGGCGCCGGCGGCGGTCTCGACGATCACCTCTCCGCCGTGCTCGGAGATGATCTGGTGCACGACGGCGAGACCGAGGCCTGTTCCGCCGTTCCTCTTGGTCGTGAACAGCGGCTCGAAAATGTGTTCGAGAACGTCGGCGGCGATTCCTGCACCGCGATCGCGAACGAACATGGCGGCGAAACGGTGCGCGTCCGGCACACGGTCGCGAAGGAACGGAACGACATCCGCGCGCACGGCGCCGAGAGCAATCGCCGACCCGGCGGGCGACGCATCGCGCGCGTTGCCGAGCAGGTTCAGCATCACCTGCGACAGTTGTCCGGCGTCCGCGTTGACGACCAGCGACTCAGCAGGTCCGATCTCGACCCTGTGCTCTCGCAGCGTCACCCGCGCCTCTTCGCTGAACGTGCGCATCCACTCGCCGGCGTCGAGCGTCATCAGCCGCGGCTCGGCGGGATTGGCAAAACGGAGGATCTGGTGGCTGATCGTCCGTCCGCGCTTCACACCGTCGCGGATATACCGCAACGCCTTCATGCCGTTGGGTTCGTTTTCAAGGTAAGGCTGAAGGATTTCGGTGAAGGGCTGGATCGACGTCAACACGTTGTTGAATTCATGCGCGACCGAGGCGGCCACGCGGCCGAGGGACGTGACGCGGATGGCCTGGTCGACTTGCCTCTGCATTTCGCGCTGCTCGGTCACGTCGCGGAACGCCACGACCACGCCGAGCATCTGACCGTTGCGATCGATCTTCGGGGCTGCCACGTATTCAACGGAGAAACAGGTTCCGTCCTTGCGCCAGAAGACGTCGTCGCTGACATGCCGCACGACACCGTCGCGCAGCGTGGCGATGATCGGACAGTCCTCTTCCGGGAGCGGTGAGCCGTCGGCACGCGAATGGTGAACCGTTTGATGGGCGTTTCTTCCGATGAGGTCCTGCGGTTCCCAACCGAGCATGGACGCGGCTGCCGCATTCTCGAACGTCACGATTCCGTTCGCGTTCAACTCCTCAACGCCGTCGGCGATCGAATTCAGGATCAACTCGTACCGTCGCTGGAGCCGTTCGGCTGTTTCGAGCGCGTTGTTGCGCTCGGTCACGTCGCGGAAGTTGACGACGATGGCGCGGACGGCGGGATCGTCGAGACGATTCGTTCGCAGCACCTCCAGACATCGCCACGAGCCGTCGGCATGCCGGTAGCGCAGATCCGGCATCGCTACCAGCGCAGCCTGATTGTTCAGGATCGTCGTCAGGCGCCTGCGGCCCTCCATGACGTCATCGGGATGCATGAGCGTGAAGACGTTGATGCCGAGGATCTCCTCGACCGAATAACCGAGAATCCGGTTGATCGCAGGGCTGGAGTAGTGAATGTTTCCCTGCGCATCCATGAGCGCGATTCCGTCTGAACTGTTCTCGACGAGCGCGCGAAACCGCGCCTCGGACCGGCGGCGGTCTTCCTCCGCGCGAACGCGCTCGAACGCATAGCGGATCGATCGCACGATCGTGTCGCCGTTCGCCGTTCCTTTGACCAGGTAGTCCTGCGCTCCCATGGCGACGGCATCGAGAGCGGCCTGCTCGTCGCCGTTGCCGGTGAGGACGACGATGGCGATGCTGCCCGCGTGTTCGAGAATCGTGTCGAGCGTCTCCGAGCCTTGGCTGTCCGGCAGATTCAGGTCGAGCAGGATGACGTCGATGTCCGAGGAACGAAGCACGGACACGGCATCGGAGAGCCGATCGACGGACGTCACCCGGAACGACGTCGCGCCGAGAATGGACCGGATCAGATGTGCTTCGACCGGGCTGTCTTCGACAAGGAGAATGCGGAGCGGCGAAAGGAGATGGGAGGTGGGAAGGGCGGACATAGGCATCCCTCTAGTCCAAGGGAGATGCCGCTCCTAACTCGTTGAAAACACAGGAGTGCAAGTGGATTTTGCGCCACGAAATCTCGTCGATCGACGATTCCCCGCGTCAACGTGGCGGCCGGAAACGGGCGGGGTCGATGCGGTATTTGTGCAGCTTCGAAGAGAGCGTCGTCGGGCGAAGGCCGAGGCGTTCTGCCGCGCCGCCGGAACCGCCAACCCGGCCGCCGCTCTCCGTGAGCGCCTGCTCGATCGCGGACTTTTCCATCTCATCCAGACGGCCGGGCAGCGCGCCGCCGCGGACGATTTTTTCGGATGGAGCTAGACAGTTCGGCGGGATCACGAGCTCGCTTCCGGACGAAAGGATCACCGCGCGTTCGATGACGTTTTCCAGCTCGCGCACGTTCCCCGGCCATGCGTACTCCATCAGCCGGACCATGCTCGCCTTCGAGATGCTCTTGATCGGCTTGTCGAGCCGGCGGCCCAGGATGGCGACGAAGTGCTCGACTAATACCGGGATGTCTTCGCGCCGCTCGCGAAGCGGCGGAATGTGAATGGGAAAGACGTTCAGCCGGTAATACAGGTCCTCGCGGAACGTTCCTTCCCGAACCATTTTCAGCAGATCGCGATTCGTGGCGGCGATCACCCGCGCCTCGGTACGCAGCGTCTGGCTGCCGCCGACGCGCTCGAACGTTCGCTCCTGAAGTACGCGAAGAAGTGCGACCTGCATCTCGGGCGGCAGCTCGCCCACTTCGTCGAGGAAGATCGTTCCTCGGCTTGCGAGCTCGAAGCGGCCGATGCGCCGCTGCAGGGCGCCGGTGAACGCACCGCGCTCGTGACCGAAAAGCTCGCTCGCGATCAAGCCGCCAGGAAGCGCGGCCGAATGAACCGCGATCAGCGGCCCTCCGGCGCGCGTGGAGCGGCGATGAATCTCCCGCGCGATCAGCTCTTTTCCCGTTCCCGTTTCGCCGGTAATCAGGACCGTGGCGCCGGTCGGCGCGACTTTGTCGACGTCCGACAGCACTGATCGGATGGCTCGCGAAACGCCGATCACGGAGCCCATGAGCAGGCGCTCATCGATCTGATTTCTGAGGAGAACGTTTTCCTCGACAAGCTCCTCGACGCGCTTCCGTCCGATGACGATGTTGGCTTGATTGAGAGTGACGGCGAGAAGGAGGAGGTCGATCTCCGTTGGAAACTGCGGATCAGCCGACGCGGCAACGACCGTCAATTCCGACGCACTGCCGCCGGCGCTGACGGTGGCCCGAAGAGAGCGTGTTGCATCCGACGGGTCGGGGATCGTCGACGTCACCGCGTTGCCCGAGGCAAGCAGACGCCTGGCAGCCGCCGCGAAACGGCCGGCGTCAACGCCTTCCTGTTTCGCGCGCGCTGCCTCGACCGGTCTTTCATCGTCGAATAGCGTGGCGTAAACGAAATCGAGTTCGAGGATCCGCAGAAGTACATCCGCCACGTCGTCGACGATCTGCGGCAAACGGTAGCCGGACCAGACCGCGGGAAGCGCGACGAGCGCAACCACTTCGCCGAACGCGCTGCGGTACTTCGCGCCCTCGGCACTCTCCCGTGTCACGCGACGAGCCCGCCTCTCCCGCGAAGCTCCTCGATCATCTCCTCGGGCGGTACGAAGAATGGATTGTGTTGAAGGACTCCCCCGATCATGGCCGCCGGATGGGTACGCAGCACATCGAGGACGATGGCGCTGCCAAAATGGCAGAGGTCGTACGCACAGACGACCCAGACCTCATGAAGCACGTAGACCTCATGCAGTTGTGCCTCCAATGCAATGAGCTCGTCGTCGCGGATCCCATCCCGCACCGCCCAGTCCATCTCGCCGATGACGCGGGTACGCCGATACCCGCTCTCCCGTGAGGCACGCAGCAGTTGGTCGACCATTCTGGCCGCCTCGTGCCGATCGATGCATCCATGCCGCGGAGATTTCGGCCATGACATCACCGCCAACTGCCCGCTGCGCTCCAGCGCATCGAGATCGACGCCAGCCGCGCTCATCCGGCGGTCATAGTCTTCGCGGAGACTGGGGTCGACGATGTGGATGGCCTTTTCCCCCGCAGCCAACCCCTCGAGGACGAATGGTTTCAGCGCTCGGGCTTCCTCATCCTTGTTGCGGAAAAACGCGCAGACGTGATGATCTTCCTCGAAAACCGCCGCATCAATGCTGTCCGATGTAGCCATGAGCTCTCCCCCCGGATCGAGCTGCCGACACCACCTCGCGCCAAATCTATGTCCATTAGAGATGCATGGCGCCGATTTTCCGTGAAGAACGAAAGAACTCAACGCGCCCGGCACGCTCCGCGCAGGTCCTGAGACATGAACATTTCCTCGATCCTGCTATGGGGATTCGCCGCGACCGTCCTGCTGACCAGCCTTACCGTCGCGGCACAGTCGCTCGGGCTGACCCGCGTCGACATCCCGTTCATCATCGGGACGATGTTTACGGCGGACCGCGATCGGGCGAAGGTGATCGGGCTCGCGGTTCACCTGATCAATGGATGGATCTTTGCGATCGCGTACGGCCTTTTCTTTGAAGACATTCGCGATGCGACCTGGTGGTACGGCGCGCTCCTCGGCGGGCTGCAGGGGATGTTCATCGTGTCGGTGCTGCTGCCGATCCTGCCGGGCATTCATCCGCGCATGGTGTCGGACTTTCGCGGTCCCGAGCCGACGCGGCTGCTCGAGCCGCCCGGATTTTTCGTCACGAACTACGGGCGGATTACGCCGCTGGTGCTGATCGTGGCGCATGTGGCGTATGGCGCGACGATCGGCGGGTTTTACGCGCTATCCCGCTGATTTTCACAGTCGTGCCGAGCCTCACCAGCACAGACAGGAGTGTCTGTGCCACACCATCCTGCCGTAATCGGGATCGGCGATGCTTGCGAGAGTGTGTGTGGCACAGACACTCTTGTCTGTGCTTTGGCAAGATGCAGTGCCTGATCCTGCAAACCCAGTCACACCGCCCGCGGCTCCGCTTTCCCTTTCTCCTCCACCTGCGCGAGGCAGAGCGCGGCAGTCATCAGCGCGATGTGCGTGAGCGCTTGCGGGAAGTTGCCGAGCATCGCGCCCGAATCGACGTCGATCTCCTCGGCGAACAGGCCGACGTCGTTGCCGCGGCGGACGACGTCGTCGAACAAGGCCTGCGCTTCGTCGACGCGGCCGGCCAGAGCCAGCGCTTCGACGAGCCAGAAGCTGCAGGCGAGGAAAGCGCCCTCGCCGGACGGCAGGCCGTCGTCGGTTTCGCGCGTGTCGTAGCGGTAGATCAGATCGGCGTGGCCGAGCTCGGCGCGGATGGCGTCGATCGTGCCGAGCATGCGCGGGTCGTCGGGATCGATGAAGCCGACGCGGGCGACGAAGAGAAGACTGGCGTCGACTTCCTCGTCGTCGAAGATTCCGGTGAAACTGTTGCGGCGCGTGCTGAAGCCGCGCGCCAGCACCTCTTCCTTGATCGCGGCTTTCTCTTTTTCGATGCGGGCCTCGTCGATCTTCACGCGGCAGCGTTTGGCGATGCGCTGCGCGCTGTCGAGCGCGGACCAGGCCATGACCTTTCCGTGAACGTGCTGGCGCGGTTCGCCGCGCTTCTCCCAGATGCCGGCATCGGGCTCCTGCCAGCGTTTGCAAACAATGTCGGTCAGGCGGCGGATGAGTTGTTGCACGTCGCGGTCGAGCGTCTCGCCGCGGCGGGTCGCTTCTTCGATCGCGCCGAGGACTTCGCCGTAGACGTCGAGCTGGAATTGACCGTGAGCACCGTTGCCGATGCGAACGGGACGCGAGCCGCGATAGCCGGCCAGATGATCGAGCGTTGTCTCCGTCATGTGCGACTCGCCGAAAACGTCGTAGAGCATCTGCAGATGCGGATGCGTGAGTCGCGTGGAGTAGAGCAGCCAGTCGAGAAACGCGGCGCCTTCGTTCGAAAAGCCGCAGTCGAAAAGCGCCGTCACGGTCCAGGAAGCATCGCGCAGCCAGCAGTAGCGGTAGTCCCAATTGCGCACGCTGCCGACCGCCTCCGGAAGCGACGTGGTCGGGGCGGCGACGATGGCGCCGGTCGGCGCGTACGTGAGCAGTTTCAGGACGAGCGCGGAACGGAGCACGAGATCGCGATGGGGACCGTCGTACGCCAGTTGCGACGACCAGTCGCGCCAGAATTTGACGGTGCGTTCGATGGCGTCGTCGGAGATCGACGGGACAACGGCGGGCGTGTGGTCGTCATAGCCGAGGGCGAAAACGCGCGACTGGCCGGCTTTCAGTGTGAAGCGCGCGATCGCGGTGCCGTCGTCGATTTCGAACGTCGCATCGCTGCGAAGATTGAGCACGCGCGCTTCCCATCCGCAGTGGATGGAAGTCCCGCGCTGGTTCAGCCGCGGAGTGATGCGGGCGTAATCGGGGCGCGGCGCGTAGACGACTTCGATCGGAATCTCGCCGTCGATCACCTCGATGCGGCGCAGCAGTTGGCGAAACGGCGACAGCGTCTTCCGCTTCTCCTCCTCGGTCATGACCGGCATCAAGTCGAGAAGTTTGGCGGTGCCGGAGGTCGTGGTGAAGGTCGTCTCGATGACGTTGGTGCCATCGAGATAGCGCCGCGTTGCCTGATGTTCGGCCGACGGATGGATGGCGAAGAAGCCGCCTTTGTCGACGTCGAGCAGGCGTCCGAAGATCGACGGCGAATCGAAGCGCGGCCAGCAGAGCCAGTCGATGGAACCGCCGCGCGAGACGAGCGCCACCGAGCGCGTGCAGCCGATGGCGGCGTAATCGGCGATGGGGACGGTTTCGGGCACGCGACGCAATTGTACGGATCAGAAGGCTTCGTGCTCTTTGTGTCTTTGTGGTGAGAAGCCTTTCGTCGCATGATTCGCCGCGATGCTTCGCGTCACCGAGATCTTCCACAGCATTCAGGGCGAGTCGACGCATGCCGGCCGGCCGTGCGTCTTCGTGCGCCTGGCGGGCTGCAATCTGCGCTGCCGCTGGTGCGACTCCGAGTACACGTTCACCGGCGGCGAGAAAGTTTCCATCGACGAGGTGATGGGCCGCGTGAAGAGCTACGGCTGCGATCTCGTCGAAGTCACCGGCGGCGAACCGCTGGCGCAGAAGGAAGCGTTCGATCTGATCGCGCACCTTTGCGACGACGGATTCGAAGTGCTGATCGAGACGTCCGGATCGATCGACGTCGAGCCGGTGGACCGCCGCGCGAAAATCATTCTGGATGTGAAATGTCCCGGATCGGGTGAAGCGGAAAAGAATTACTGGCCGAACCTCGACAAGCTTCGTCCGCACGACGAGATCAAGTTCGTCATCGCCGATCGCGCGGACTACGAATGGGCGCGCGGCGTGATCGAACAGCGCAATCTGGCCGGACACACGATCCTCTTTTCGCCCGTTTGGGGCGAGCTCGATCTGAAGACGCTGGCAGAAATGATGCTCGCCGACCGAGTGCCGGCGCGGCTCCAGACGCAGTTGCACAAACACATCTGGGGCGCGGACGTGAAGGGAGTCTGATGAACAAACCGACGCTCGACCACATCGGAATCGCGGTGAAGTCGCTCGATGCTTCTAAAATTTACGAGGCCCTCGGACTGACTATCGATCATGTGGAAACCGTGACGACGCAAGGCGTGCGGACGGCGTTTCTCTCCGCCGGCGATGCGAATCTCGAGTTGCTCGAACCGACCGGGCCGGAATCGACCGTCGCCAAATTCATCGAGAAACGCGGCGAAGGAATCCACCACATCTGCTTTCGCGTGGACGACATCGAGGCGCACCTGGTCCGCCTGAAGTCGCAAGGCTACCGGCTGATCAACGAGGCGCCGGTGCCGGGCGCGCACGGCTGCCGCGTGGCGTTTCTCCATCCCGCCGCAGGCAACGGCGTGCTGATCGAACTGAGCGAGAAATCATGATCGAAGGCTTCGCGCCCTCCGCGCTGATCATCCTCAATCTCGTCAATCCGAAGGAGAAGTTTTTCGGCGTGCTGACCGCCCTCTCCCCCGCCGGCGTGACGATGCGCGGCATCAACCTCGACTCGTTCGAAGACTGGATCCACCAGATCGCCCGCAACGAGGAGCCCGACCTCGACCTGATCACGATGTTCGTCCCGCTCTTCCGCGTGGAACGGATCTTCCTCGACGAACCGTCGGGCGCGATCAAGTCGTATGGACAGCGATTCGAGCAGGTCGCCGGCGTCCCGCTCCGCACGTTCCTCGGCATGGACGAGGACGCGGCGCATTAAGCGGGAACGCGCGCTCCGCTACGGCTGAGGTCACATGTTTTGCTTCCGGCGCCAACCGGAGGTTTCTTGCCATGAAGTGGATGCGACTTGCTCTCGTTCTTGCCTGCGTCACCGCCGTTCCGCTGTTTGCCGCCGACCGTACTTTCGATCTGACCGGATGGGCGGCCTGGGTCGATCCGAACAGCAGCGGCACGTTCAATTCGCCCGCGCCCAATCAGCCGTTCGACGTCGATTTCGACGGCAAGCTCGGCTACGGAATCGGGGCCAACATCTTCTTCGGGGATCACGTATCGGCGGCGTTCGACATCGTGCAGGTGCGGCCGGAAACGAATATCCGTTCGCATGCCGTCGGCGGCGCCGGAGCGTTCAGCAACGGTCTGCGCATGACGCCGCTGACCGGCGTGCTGCAGTGGCATTTCGCACCGAGTGGATTCATCGATCCGTACATCGGCGCCGGCGCGGCGTACGTCCTGTTCGACAAGGCCAACGTCTTCGGGACACCGAATCTCAACCGCATCGACTTCAAGGACGACGTCGGCCTGGCGCTGAACGGCGGCGTCTCGTTCCGTCTCACGCGCATGCTGGCGCTGACGGCGGACGGCAAGTACGTGCCGCTGAAGTCGTCGGCCAAGGCCGTGTTCACGAACGGCACGACCACGACGAAAGTAAAGATCAATCCGGTGATTTTCTCCGGCGGATTGCAGTTGCGCTTCTAGGCACCGGCGCGCGTCGGGCGCGGATGGGTCGCGGCGCGGATGGCCATTCGCGCCGCACCTTCCACCGGCGTATGCGCGGGAGGAACGACGCGGGCGCGCGGCGCGGCGGCCAGGATGGCGCTGCGCATCGGCGCGAGCAGCGTCTCGCCGGCGTTGAACGCGCCGCCGACGTAGGCGACCGGAAAATCCGTCGGCGTCAGACCGAGCCGCTCCGCCACCGCCAGCACGGACGAGGCCAGCTCTCTGCCCGCGCGCTGAACGATTTCGTGGGCGCACGCGTCGCCGTTTTCGGCGGCGTCGATCACGAGCTTGCCGACACGGGCGATGTCGTCCGCGTGCGTCGTCTGCGCGTAAACGAACCGCGGCAGATCGGCGGGCGCCATGTCGTAATCGCGCTTCAACAGCTCGGTCATCAGCGTGGCCGGACCTCGCCCGTCGTGCGCGCGCAGGATCGACGCGAGGCCGGCGCGGGCGATCGCGAAACCGCTCCCTTCATCGCCAACGATCGGTCCCCATCCGCCGGCGCGCGCTTCGTCGCCGGCTTCGTTTCGTCCGACGCAAACCGAGCCGGTGCCCGCGATCACGACGACTCCCGCGCCGAAACCGATCGCGCCGCTCAGCGCGATGCGGGCATCGTTGTCCACCGTGAAATTGCCGCGCGGAAAAAAGACGCTGAGCGAGTCGACCACTTCCTGGCGATGCGCGGGATGGTCGGCGCCGGCGATGCCGCAGTAGGTCCAGGCGATCTCGCGGCTGGCCACCTTCGAGGCGACGATGGCCTTCGTAACGGCGCGCTCGATGTTGCGCGCGGCCGTCTCGATGCCGACGCGCAGGTGATTGGACGGGCCGGCCAGACCGTCACCGAGCGCGAGGCCGCTGTCATCGATGACCAGCGCCGCGGTTTTCGACGCGCCGCCGTCGACGCCGAGGTAGTACGCCATGCAGGAGATGTTTTACCGCAAGTGCGATGCCGTCAGGACCGTTCCTTGCAGAATTCGCGGTGAAAAGGAGTCGTGCATGAAATCGAATCGAGTGTTGACCACCGTGGCCCTGGCCCTGGCCTCCGTTTTTCTGATCGCCGCCGCCGGCTGCAAGATGAGCGGCATGGCCGTGACCTCGCGCGGTCAGCTACTGAAGGTGAACATCATCCATCCGAAGGACCTCCCCGAGCGCGGCGAGGACAACATCGACATCGTCCTCGGCAGCCGCGGCGTGAACAGCGTCCGCGACGTTCTGCTCGACGTCGAGCTTCCGCCGCAACTGATCGTGCTCGACGAAACCCACGAGCGCGGCGTGACCATGACCCACGATCCCGGCTCGAACGTCTACCACTACACGATCGGCAACCTGCAGCCCGCCGAGGATTCGACGATCCGCTACAAAGTGCGGACATCGTTCGGCACGATGAACCAGAGCGACAGCGTGAAAGCGACGGCGTGGCAGCGCGATCTGCCGGGCGATCAGTTGGTGGAGACGGCGGTGATCAAGTTGCGGCCGTAGGCGATAAGCTCACAGCACTATGTCGTCTATTGAGCTCGATCAGCAGCCGAAACACGAAATCCACATCCCTCCCAAACCGCGCGAGTCGCTCGAGGACCGCAAGCTGCTCGACCGGCCGACGCGGCAGGAAGTTCTGCAGAGTGAGTCGTGGCGTGTGCTGCGGATCACGAGCGAGTTCGTGGCCGGCTTCGATCATCTGGCCGAGGTCTATCCGGCGGTCACGATCTTCGGGTCGGCGCGGACGCAGCTCGCGAACGAGTACTACGGCGCGGCGGTCAAGACCGCGGAGCTGATCGGCAAGGCCGGCTTCGCGGTCATCACCGGCGGCGGGCCGGGGATCATGGAGGCGGCCAACAAAGGGGCGCGGCAGGCGGGCGCGCTGTCGATCGGCTGCAACATCGAGCTGCCGTTCGAGCAGAAGATCAACGAGTTCGTCGACAAGGCCATGACCTTCCGCTACTTCTTCGTGCGGAAGACGATGTTCGTAAAGTACTCCGAGGCCTTCATCACATTTCCGGGCGGCTTCGGAACGCTGGACGAGTTGATGGGCGCGCTGACGTTGATCCAGACCAAGAAGATCACGAACTTCCCGGTGATCCTCTACGGCAGCGAGTATTGGGGCGGTCTGATCGACTGGCTACGCAAGACCGTGCTCGCCGCCAACAACATCACGGCGGAGGATGTGGACAGCCTGCACGTGGTCGACGATCCGAAGCGCGTCTGCGAAATCGTCTGCGAGTTCCACGACCAGGCGCTGGTCACGAACAAGGACGAGGATGAAGTGACGCCAGCTCCTCGGCCACGGCATTCGGACTGATAAATGGTCCTTTCCTTGCAGTTATTTACACTGAAAGGAGAGACCAGAATGCGTATTCAGCAGACGGATCGAATCCTCAAAGAGGCCCGGATCGCGCGGCACGGACAGCACGTGCAGGAGCAGAACCGCGGCGGGATGTGGCAGCGCGCATGGCACTCGCTGACGCACATCTTCAAACGTTCGTAAATCGCTGGCGAGGCGCTGTTTACGGCGCCTCGCTTTCCTCCACTTCCTCGGTAGCCGGCATCTGCGTCTGCACGATCACCCATCGCACGCGGAAGCGCTCGGCGTCCAATACTTCGATTGCCAGATCGCCGAGCTCCGTCCGGTCGCCCGGCACGACTTCCCTTCCCAATCTCGCCGCGACGTAACCGCCGATGGTCTCCTCGGCAGGCTCGCCGACGTCGACTTTCAGGCGGTCCGCGAGGTCCTCGATCAGATAGTCGCCGCGCACGCGATACCGTCCGTTTCCGAGCGGCTCGATCTCCGGCCGCTCGCGGTCGAACTCGTCCTGAATCTGCCCGAACAACTCCTCGGTGATGTTCTCCAGCGACACGATTCCCGACGCGCCGCCGTACTCGTCGAGCACGATAGCCATGTGCGTCTTGTGCTCGATGAACTGCGACAGCAGCGCTTCGACGGTCGAGTTTTCGGGGATGAAAAGGACGTCGCGCTTCAGCTCCATCATCGTGCGGCCAGGTCCGCGGAGCTGCGCCAGGAAGAGGTCTTTGACGTGAATGAGTCCGATGGTCTGATCGAGGGAACCGTCGCAGAGCGGATAGCGCGTGTGGCGCGTGGTGCGGATGATCTCGAGATTTTCCTCGATCGATTTCAGCGTCGAGAGCACCGAAACATCCGTGCGCGGAACCATGATCTGGCGCGCCGTCCGCTTGGAAAACTGGAAGACGCCTTCGATGATCTCGCGGTTCTCCTCGGACAGGATCCCGGCCTTCTCCGAGTGCGCGAGGATGAGGCGCAGCTCCTCCTGCGAGTGGATCATCTCCGTGTCGCTGGCCGGCTTGATGCCGACGAGACGCAGAACGCGGTTCGTGGTCCGGTTCAGCATCCAGATGATCGGAAACATCAACACGTAAAACGCGCGGAGCAGATGCGCCGACCAAAGCGCCGTGCCGAGGGTCTTGTCGATGGCCAGGTACTTGGGGCCGAGCTCGCCCATGATGATGTGCAGTGACGAGATGACCACGAACGCGACCGACGCCGCGATCGTGTGCGCCACGGCGACGCTGTAGACGCCGAAAAACGACAATCGCGGCTGGATCAACGCCGCGAATGCCGGCTCGCCGACCCATCCAAGCGCCAGCGACGCGAGCGTGACACCGAGCTGCGTGGCGGAGAGGTAGCTGTCGAGTTTCTTGATGATGCGCCGCGCCATGCGCGCGCGCGAGCTGCACTCGGCGGCCATCTCCGCAAGCTGCGTGGGCCGCACTTTGATGATCGCGAATTCAGCAGCGACGAAGAATCCGTTCGCGATGATGAACAGCAAAGCGAGAAGCAAGTACCAGCCAGGCATACTCACCGAGCGCGAAGGGCCGCCGCGCTACGAGATGGAGGGACGTCCATGGAAGCGCGGGATTGTATCAACTTGTCATCCTGAGCCGCCGGAGCTGCGTAGGCGAAGCCGAAGCAGCGGAGGACGGTCGAAGGATCCCCGGCTGCTAACCCGGTTGGGCGGCGGCTTTTCGAAGCGAGTTTCCACCGCCCGTCCCGGGTTAGCAGCCGGGGATCCTTCACCGTCCTCCGCCGGTCACGCTTCGCGCTCCTCGGCTGCGGCGGCTCAGGATGACAGCGCGATCACCTCATCCAACGTCCGCCAGAAACGCGGATACGACTTCGACACCACCTGCTCGTTCGCGATGGTCACATTTCCGCGGGCGAGTCCGGCGATGGCGAAGGACATGGCGATGCGGTGATCGTTGTGTGTTTCGATCGTCACGGGATCGGATGACCAGCCGGGTTGGATGAGCAGCGAGTCGGGGCGCTCGTCGACCGCGGCGCCGAGGCGGCGGAGCTCAGAGGTGATCGTGGCCAGGCGATCCGATTCTTTGACGCGCAGGTTGGCCACGTTCACGATCTCGACCGGCGACGATGCCAGAGGCGCGATGGCGGCGAGCGTCGGGACGATGTCGGGCGACGAGTTGCAGTCGAAACGTCCGCCGCGCAATTCGGATGCGCCGACGACCATGATCGCGTCGTCATCAAAAAGTACTTCGCATCCCATCGATCGCAAGATGTCGAGGAACGTCGCATCACCTTGCGCGCTCGGGTGCGCGAGGCCGCGCACACACACTGCGCCGCGCGTGGCCGCGGCGGCAGCGAACCAGTAGCTCGCCGACGAGTAGTCGCCTTCGACGCGGTATTCGTCGCGGTGAAGTTTTGCTGCGCGCACGTGCACGACGTTGCCGTCGCGTTTCACGTGGGCGCCGAACGCGGTGAGGATCGACGCGGTGATGTCGAGGTAGGACGCCGAGGCAAGCGACGTCAGGCGCAGTCTGATGCCGTCCGGCAGCGTGGCGCCGGCCATCATCAGCGACGACGCGAACTGGCTCGATGTATCGGCGGCGATGGCAACGTCGAATCCGCCGCGCATCTTTTTTCCGCGAATCCGCAGAGGCGGATAGCCTTCGCGATCGACGTACTCGACCTCGGCGCCGATCGAAAGCAGCACCTCGACCAGATCGCCGATCGGCCGCTCGTGCATGCGTGCTTCGCCTTCGAGGACGAAACGCCCCGGCGTGAAGGCGAGCCAACCGGTGAGGAAACGCATCGCGGTTCCGGCGTTGCCGACGAAGACGTGAACGTCGTTCGCCGACATGCTGATGCGCGGTCCGATCGCAACGCCGGTTTTGAACGTGCCGTCGACCTGAAATCCGATCGTGCGCAGCGCCTCGAGCGCGTAGCGCGTGTCATCCGCATCGAGGCAATTCGTAATCGTGGTCGTCCCCTCGGCCATCGCGCCGAGAAGCAGCGCGCGGACGGAGTAGGACTTGGAAGGGGGGGCGGTGACGGCGGCGCTCAGCGGGCCGATTTTGGGGATGCTCTTCAATCGACCTCCAAAACCAAACCGTCATACGCGAGGCGAATCCCTTGCGGCAGCGTCGCTTCGACCGTCGCATGATCGACTTCGTGCGTCAGGTGAATCAGCCACGTTTGGCGCGCGCCGATGCGCTGCGCGGTTTCCACCGCTTCGTCGATCACGAAATGCGTGGGATGGCGCGGCGCGATGCGCAGGCCATCGAGGGCGAGAACTTCGACGCCTTGCAGCAGATGCATCGTCGAGTCGGGAATGCCGTTCGTGTCGGTGATGTACGCGAAGTTTCCGATGCGGAATCCGAGGATCGTCCAGTCGCCGTGGGCGACGGGGAGCGGCGTGATGGCGATGCCTTCGTGGACGAACGGCGCGTCGATCTCGATGAGATCGAGCTGCGGCTTGCCGCCGCCGATCTGCGAGTCAGACCAGATGTAGCTGAACGCGCGGCGGATGCCGGCCGCGGTCATCGGATTGGCGAACGCCTGAATGGCCTCGCGCTGCCGGAAGTTGAAGGGGCGGATGTCGTCGAGCCCCATGAGGTGATCGGAATGCGAGTGCGTGAAGAGGACGAAATCGAGCCTCGGGATTGGGAACTTGAGGAGCTGCAGCCGGAGATCGGGGCTCGTATCGATGAGGAAGTACTTGCCGGAGTGCTCAATTTTCACAGACTGGCGCAGGCGTTTGTTGCGGGGGTCGGTTGAGGTGCAGATGGAGCAGGAGCAGCCGACAACGGGGACGCCCGTACTCGTGCCGCTACCCAGAAAAGTGACGCGCATGGCCGGTGCGATCATACCTAGACGACGTCAGCGCCGAGCACGTATCTGATAGGCATGAAGGCGCTCTTCGCGACTACGTTTGTCCTGCTCGCCCCTACCGCACTGGCGCATAACCTTGTCATCAATCCGACTCAGGCAACACTCGTGGCAGGACAGACGATCAGCGTCTCGGTGTCGAATCATGCCGGCTTCTCACCGCCACTCCCGCTCTCCGCGAACTTCTTCATTTCCGGCCCTCTCGTGATCGACCGCGTCGATACCACCACGTACGGTGGCAAGCTCGTCGTCATTCGCGCGCTGGCGACGGGCGACGGCATGTTGAGCGCGGAGACTCCCGACGGCACGCCGTACGGAGTCATCGCCACGCTCAATGTGACCACTTGTAGTGAAGCTCAGCCGCGAGTGGGAATGTTCTTGTCCCGGCACGGAGACGAAATCGACGTTTCAGCGACGGGGACGCCCTTCGGAGGCACGTACGAGTGGTTCTCGGGCGCTCCCGGTGACACCTCCCATCCGATCTCCACGCTGACGCCGTCCTTCTTCTGGTTTTACGTCCGGACCGGCCAACCCGTGCAGATTTGGGTACGCTACTCCACACCGTGCGGCGAAGCCACCGCTACGGGCGAATCGATACTCCGACGGCGTGCCTCCCGGCCCTAGATCTCCACAAAACGGAACTCGCCGGAATCCGGATCGATCGCCATCGCCTCGCCCGTCTCGTACCACGGCGGAAGGATGGTGATCGTCGGCGAGCCATCGAGCACCAGCTTCTCGTGAAAGTGTCCGAAAACTACGTGCGTGAAGCTGTTGCGCGAGGCGCCGAAGGTTTTCATCTGCTCGATCGGGAGCTGCGATTTGTGTTTGAAGTTCGAATCGGACAACCGGCCTTCGATCTTGTCGACGAATCCGCGCGCCATCTTCTTCGGAATGAACTTCAGCGCGAATTTCGACAGCGCGTTCTTCGAGGCCGAGCGCCAGAAACGGTATGGGATGTCGCGATCGTTGATCATGTCGCCGTGGATGATCAGATACTTTTTGTCGCCGGCGGCGACCGTGTACTCCATCGCGATATCCGTTACGCCATCCTCGACGAACGAGCCGCGCAGAAAGAAGTCGCGGTTGCCTTCGACGTAGTGAATGGGCACGCCGCTGTCGCGCAACTCGCGAAAACGAGCGAAGACTTTTTCGACCGAGGTCGTGTAGAACTTCGGATCGGCGATGAGGTAGTGAAAGAGATCGCCGTTGAGATATAGCGCGCGCGGACGCAGCGCAGCGAGGCGGTCCAGCCATGCGATGATCGGCGCTTCGCTGCCGTCGGAGAGGCCGATGTGCGAGTCGCCGATGACGAAAATCTGTCCGGACGGAATCACGGAGTCAGCTCCTCGAGGACAGTCTGCAACTCAAGGTAGTTCGGTTCGCTGAAGGCGCAGAAAACGACGCGCTGCAGCGAGCGCGCATGCGGCCGGAAATCGAGCGCGGTCGAAACCAGCACGCGCCAGCATCGCGCGGGATCGAACCCGAAGACCGAGGGCACCGGCGGCATGGCCACCGAGGCGATGGCCAACTCCTCGGCGCGCTTCAGAGCCGCCCAGACCGCGTTGCGCAATTTCGCGTCCTCATCGCCGTCGCCATTGCGCGGCACGATGGCGTGAATGACGAACTTGCACAACACGTTGCCGCCGCTGGTGACGACGGCATGGCCGACCGGCACCGATCCGAACTCCGCCACCGGCTTGCTGGCCGAGGCCGGATTGATGATGGCGTCGACCTTGAGCGAGTTCACGTCGGCGCGAAGGAGCTCGATGTTCATGCGTTCAGAGCGCCGGATTCAGCTTCGCGCGCGGGTCCTCGCCGTATGCGGCATCGATTGTGTCCGCGGCTTCAAGGACATCGGCTGCGGCGTTTTTCGGAACGGTGATCTCGACGCGGTAGTAGTGATCGCCGGCTGTGGTTTTCTTCTTCACGCCCTTGCCGCGCAGACGAAAGGTCTGGCCGCCTTGCGTGCCGGCCGGAATGCGGGCGCGTACCGGGCCTTGAATGGTCGGCACTTCGACCTCGGCTCCGCGGATTGCTTCGCCGACTTTGATTGGGAGGTCGATGTAGATGTCGTCGCCGCGCCGTTCGAACAGCGGATGCGTGCGGACGTGAACGAGCACGTTGAGATCGCCGGCCGGCCCGCCGTTTTGTCCGGGCGCGCCCTTGCCGCGCAGACGGATTTTCTGCCCGTCGGCCACGCCCTCAGGGATCTTGACCTTGACTCCCTTGCCGTTGATGACGAGGTCCATCGTGGTGCCGAGGATGGCGTCGCGGAAATCGATGGTGAGCTCGGCTTCGAGATCGCCGCCGCGTTCGGGACCGGGCTCGAATCCACCCGGGCCGCCACCGCCGAAGAGATCGGAAAAGATGTCGGTGAATCCGCCGCCGCCCGTCGAGCGACGACCGGCACGGGCGCGTCCGCCGCCGGTGAACTGCGAGAAGTCGAAGCCACCGAACGGATTTGCACCTCCCGCAAAGGGATTGCCGCCCGGACCGCCTCCGCCGCGGAACGCTTCCTTGCCGAGGCGGTCGTACTGCTCGCGCTTCTCGGTGTCGGAGAGAACTGCATAGGCCTCAGAGACTTCCTTGAACTTGTTCTCGGCGTCCTTGTTGCCCTTGTTCTTGTCGGGATGGAACTTCTTCGCCAGGCCACGGTAGGCCTTCTTGATCTCGTCGGCGCTGGCGCTCTTTTTCACGCCGAGGATGTCGTAGTAGTCCTTTTCAGCCATGGCTTCCAGTGGTCCGGCCCGATGTTTTAGCACATGAATTGCTTCGGCGGCCCGTTGGAGAAACAATCACCCGCACATGTACGGATCACTGGCTCGCCGCAACATTCTGACGATGATCCTCGCCGGCGGTATGGGCGAGCGGCTTTACCCGCTGACACGCGACCGCGCCAAGCCGGCGGTGCCGTTCGGCGGCCGCTACCGGATCATCGACTTCGTCATCAACAACTTCATCAACTCCGGATTTTTCAAGATCAAGGTGATGACGCAGTTCAAATCGAACTCGCTCATCGAGCACATCACGCGCACGTGGCGGCTGGTGCCGGAAATTGGTCAATATGTTGACATTGTCCCGGCGCAGATGCGCAAGGGTCCGTTCTGGTTCCGCGGCACGGCCGATGCGGTCTTTCAGAATCTCGAGCTGATCTTCGACGAGCAGCCGGAGTTCGTCTGCGTCTTCGGCGGCGATCACATCTACAAAATGGATGTGAATCAGATGCTGCAGGAACATCTGACCAACGATGCCGACCTGACCATCGCCACGATTCCGGTGCCGGTCGAGGAGGCGCACCACTTCGGCATCGTGGAAGTGGACGCCGACTGGCGCGTGACCGGATTCGTGGAGAAGCCGAAGGAGGGCGCTAAGACGATTCCGGGCCGGCCGGACATGGTGCTGGCCTCGATGGGCAACTACATCTTCAAGGCCAACGTGATGATCGACGTGCTGCAGCGCAATGCGCTGCGCGACGCGGCGCACGATTTCGGCAAGGAGATCATCCCGGCCATGTATCCGCGGATGAAGGTGTTCGCGTACGACTTCGGGCAGAACTACGTGCCGGGCGAGGCGGAGATCAACCGCGGCTACTGGCGCGACGTCGGGACGATCGATTCGTACTTTGCGGCGTCGCTCGATCTGGTCGCCGTGACGCCGCTGTTCAATCTGTACAACGCGCAGTGGCCGATGGTGTCGGCGCCGCTGAACCTGCCGCCGGCGAAGTTCGTCTTCGCCGATTCGAAATCGCAGCGCATCGGAATCGCCACCGACTCGCTCGTCTCCGACGGCGTGATCATCTCCGGCGGTACGATCAACCGCTGCGTCCTCCATCCGCGCGTGCGCATCCATTCGTACACGGACGTCGATGAGTCGATCCTGATGGACGGCGTGGAAATCGGACGCCACTCGAAGATCCGCCGAACGATCATCGACAAGGGCGTGAAGATCCCGCCGGGCACGACGATCGGCTACGACCTCGAAGCGGACCGGCAGCGCTTCACGGTCACCGACAGCGGGATCGTGGTGGTGCCGAAGGGGGCGGAGATTACGGAAGGGGTGCTGGCGTAGAAAGGCGGAAGGTTGAATGTTGAATGTTCAATGTTGAATGAAACGGCCGTCGGGTGCGGTCTTCATTCAACATTTGACATTCAACATTGAACATTCAACATTCGCTTTTCTCCGCGTCGCACGGCCTCTGGCAATCCGCGATATTCTCCCCGCCCCATGACGTCCCCCACCAAACCCCGCACCGATGGCCGCGCATCCGATGAGATGCGCCGCGTTCTCATCACGCCGCACTTCAGCAAGCACGCGGAGGGGTCGGCGCTGATCGAAGTCGGCGACACGCGCGTGATCTGCACGGCATCCGTTCAGGAAAAAGTTCCGCCGTTTCTTTATCGCAGCGGCAAGGGATGGGTGACCGCGGAGTACGGGATGCTGCCGCGCGCCACGACCGAGCGCACCGATCGCGAGGCCGCCAAAGGAAAGCAGGGCGGCCGGACGATGGAGATTCAGCGCCTGATCGGCCGCTCCCTTCGCGCCGCCGTCAATTCCGAGTTCCTCGGCGAGCGCACGATCTGGCTCGATTGCGATGTAATCCAGGCCGACGGCGGCACGCGCACGGCCTCCATCACCGGCTCTTTCGTCGCCCTCGCGCTTGCCCTCGGCCGCCTCTACCTCGACGGCAAGATCGTGACCTGGCCGATCAACTCATTCGTCGCCGCCGTCTCCGTCGGCATCATCAACGGCACTCCCGCGCTCGACCTGAACTACGAAGAGGATTCGAAAGCGGGCGTGGACATGAACATCGTGGCCACCGACAAGGGCCGCTTCGTCGAACTGCAGGGCACCGCCGAAGGCGCAACGTTCAGCGACGAGGAAATGACGGCGATGCTGGCCCTGGCAAAGTCGGGAATCGCGTCGCTCGTCGAAAAGCAGCGCGAAGCGCTCGCACCGACGCTGACGCGCGTCGACGCGATGTCGCGCGAGAGGCTCAACAAGAAGTTCCGCTAGCCGGCACGGCCGGCGGCTTAACATTCAACATTCAACATTCAATATTCAGCATTTCCAAAACCGACAAGCGAGTCGCCGAGTGGCTGGCGATCCTGACGTTCATCACCTGCGGATACTTTTTCGCGGGCGGCGGATGGAATCAGAACTCGCAGTTTGACCTGACGCGGGCCATCGTCGAGCGGCATACGTTTGCGATCGATTCGCTGGCGCGCAATACGGGCGACGTGGCCATCGTGAATGGCCACATCTACTCGAACAAATCGCCGGCGATGTCGTGGATCGCGGCGATTCCGTACGCAGCGCTGCACGCGTTCGAAACGTCGCGCGGCGCGAATCCGGGCGATGCGACGCTGCTGACGATCAACGCCTGGCTCTGTTCGCTGCTTTGCGTCGCGCTGCCCGCGGCGCTCATCCCGCCGATGATTTTCGGCTACGCGCGGCGGCGAGGAATCGACGCGCGCTGGGCGGTGATCGTCGCGCTGTCGTCGGTGCTCGCGACGCAGGTTCTGCCGTACGCGACGATCTTTATGCTGCACGCGCCGAGCGGCGCACTCCTCGTCTACGCACTGACCACGCCGCACCGAGGACGAGCCGGCTTCGCGGCGGCATTGGCCACGGCGATGAACTACCTCTGCGCGCCCGCACTCGTCGTCTTCGCGTTCGTCGAACGCCGCGAGATCGCCCGGTATGCGGCAGCGGCAGTCGCGCCGCTCGCAGCGCTCGCCGCGTACCAGTACATCTGCTTCGGCAGCATCTTCGCCATCAGCATCGCGCATGAAGATCCGCGCTTCCTGACGCCCGGCGCGGCGATGGGAATTTTTCAATTACCCACTCCCGGCATCGTCTACGCCGTTCTCTTCTCGCCGTACCGCGGGCTGTTCTTCTTCGCGCCGATTCTGTTCGTCGCGCTTTTCGGCTTCGCCGCCTGGTGGCGTACGGAACGAACGAGCTGCGCGGCGGCGCTGATCGTCATCGCGGCGTTCTTCGCCTTCAACGTCACCTTCAACGGATGGGAAGGCGGCTTCGGAATCGGCGGCCGTTACCTCGTGCCGGTCATTCCGCTGTTGATGATGGCGTTGCTGCATGTCCGCTGGCGTCTGCTCGCGTACGTGGCGATTGCGCTCTCGTTCGCGATCAACTTCGCCGCCACCGCCGTCGATCCGCAGCCATCAGCGACGATTCCGCGTCCATTGACGCAGTACATCGTGCCGCTGCTCATCACCGGCCACTTCTCGCGCGGGGTGCCGATCACCCCACCCTGGTCTGCCGCCACCTTCACCGGTCACACCTCGGTCAACCGCATGACGCTCGATGAAGCGATCGTCTTCGCACGCCACGCGCCGGACGACTCGGCATCCGAATGGGCCAGCTTCAACATCGGCGAGCTGGCAACCGGACCGGGCGACGCGCGCTCGCTGATTCCGATCGCGATGATCATCCTCGCTGGAGCATTCGCGATCGCGCGAATGGCCAGGCGATCAGCAGCAGCGTCGTAACGATTGCGCCGAGCAGGCCGCCGTAGAACGACCATGGGAAGTAGTCGATGCGGATGTCCCAGTCGCCGGGAGGAATCGTGAAGCCGAGGAACGCGCCGTTGACCGGTTGCGGGGCGATGCGCTGGCCGTTCCGGAAAACGCGCCAGCCCGGCCACCACGGCTGACTGCTGACGATGAGCGCGTAGCGTGGAGAACGAATATGCAGCAGGAAGTTCGTATCGGCCGCTTCGACGATCTGCACGTCCGGATCGCTCTTTGGGCCGAGGAGATCGTTGCGCATGCGATCGCTGTCGACCGGGAGAATGTTGACCACCGTCTGCTTCGAGAAATCGTGCTCGGTGAGCGTCTGCGCGAAGCGGTCGTGCTGAAAGGCGAGGATGATGTCGTGCGCGGCGAAGAAGCGCGGCTTCACGTCGCGATTCTCGAAAATGCGTCCATCGCGTCCATCGTAGACGAGCTGATAGCGCTGAGGATCGCCGGGATCGAGACCAGGATCGCCGACCATGTAGCGCACGTTGAGATAGTTGAGCAGCGGCGTCTCGGCGTTGCTCCACTTCGCAAAATACTCGCTGGTCTCGAGGTTCGTGATGAGCCGGAGCAGGCCGAGGTAGCGGCCGAAGGCCATGGGGTCGTGGGTGCGGATGTCGGCGAAGCCGTACATCGCCTGCGCGTTCGGAAAGAGCGCCGCACCGATGCCGACGATGCGGAACGGCGCGTTGCGCGGAGCCTCGTTCTGCAACTGCTGGAGTTTCTCAATCAAGGGCGTGGCCGGGTACATCGCGTCCGACGGCAACACCGGATTCCAGCCGTCCGTCGCCGTCCACAGTTCGGCCACGAGTGCCCCGCCGACCAGCATCGCGGCGATGTGCCGTCCGCGCGCCTGCAATACGAAGAGCGACGACAGGACGAGCACGAGCACGCTCGGCAGGATCGCGATCATGGCGATGTCCTTCGCCGCGTCTGACGGGAAGGATCGCGTGAGCATGAGGCCGAGCAGAATCGCAGCAGTGGTCAGGATGCCCGCCAGAAAATGAATCGATCGCTCGCGTCGCGCGGTGTCAATCGCCGCTGCCGTCAGAGCCGCCGTGATCCAGCAAAGGAACAGGCGCAGGCGTGCATTCGCGGCCAGGCGGAAGACGAAATGGAAAACCGCGCTGATGACGGGCCAGTTGAAGACGATTCCGACGGCGACGAGCGCGAGGATCACCAGAAAAAATTCGCGCGTACGGAAGCGGCGTCTGGCGATGGCGCGAAAGAGCAGCGCGAACCATGAGGCGATGCCGAGGATGCCGGCGAAGCCGGTGATCGACTCGGCGGTGGCTGGACCCCACGGTTTTTCGCCGGGCGCGTGGCCGTAGAAATTCGGCTGGAACGTACCGATGGCCGACGCGAAATCGGAAAACGGCGGCTCTTCGTTCGCGTGAACCTGCAACTCCTGGAATCGCTGCGACTTCTTCACCGTCTCCGCGAATGTGGCGATGAACGGCGAGGCCAGCATCGCCGCGACGAAGATCGCGAACGCCGTCAGCGCCAGCGAGCGGATCGCGTCGCGTCGCGGCACGTCGCGTTCGACGAATGCAATCCAGAGGGCGAAGAGTCCGCCGAAGAACGTCACATGCGTGACCGTTTCCGGATGGCCGCCGTAGAGCATCGCCGTCCAGACGATGACCGCGAAAAGGAATCGGCGGTACGTGCGCTGCTCGATCAGCAGCTCGATCGCCAGAAACGCAGCCGGCAGCCACACTGCGACGGTGACGATCGGAAAGTGCAGCCAGGTGATGACGAAGCTGCAGAAGGCGAACGCGATCGCGCCGATGGCGGATGGCAGTTCGTCGTAACGCCTCCGGCAGAAGAGATACATCGCCGTTAGCGCGATCAACAATTTCATCGCCGCCTCGGCCGTCATCGCGTATCCAAGCGGCAGCGGCAGCGCGAGGAGGCGCAATGGCGACATGGCCGAGCTCTGGCCGTTGGCGAGCAATGGATAGCCGCAGCCGGCCAGCGCGTTCCAAAGCGGGAAGTGCAACGAGCGCCACGCCTCGCGCGCCTGATGCGCCCACGGCACGATCTGCATGGCCAGATCGTTCATCTCCGGATTCGACAGCAGCCGCCGGTGATTCCAGTTTCCCCACGGCGGCAGAATGTTGATGAAGTCGACCGGGACGTTGATGTAGCGCCCCGTCATCGGCCGGAAGAGGTAGATCAGGACTAGCGCGTAAAAGAATGCGCCGACGCGCCACGGCAGCGCGTCACGGACCGCCGGAATCCACCGCCGGGCGCAGGCGATCGCGATCGCGTACAGCGCGCCGGTGTAGATCCATGTGGCGTTGAACACGGGCGCGGATCATAAAGCAGACGAGCGCGGCGGCGGTCAGCAGCGCGATGAGCGACGCGATGCGGAAAGAGGTGTCGGCGTAGCGGATGTGCACGATGGTGTGGCCGGCGGGAACGGTGAAGGAGAGGAAGGGATCCTCGGCTGGTAACCGCACTCCCGCCCGCGGTTGCAGGCGGGGATTCCTCGCCGCGCTCAACCCCTCCGGGGTACCGCCGGCTCGGAATGACAGCTTCCACCATCGCGACGCGCCGACGCTGCTTTGAATGAGCGTCTCGTTCGCCGCATCGACTTCGAGGGTGTACTCATCGCCGCGCGCGGCGGCGATGGTGACGCGAGTGCCGTCCGCGAAAAAGCGCGGCATCACGTGCAGGTTTTCGTAGAGGCGTCCGTCGGGACCGGCGTATCGCAGAGCGTAGCGCGTCGTATCGGTCAGCTCGTGATTCGGCTCGGTCATCACCCATCGCACGTTCAAGCGGTCGAGCAGCGGCGATGAATCATCGATCCATTTCTTGTAGTAGTCGTGCGTGATCGCGGCGCCGATGAAGCGAACGAAACCGGCCGGCTCCATCGGATCGTGAATGCGCGCGTCTTCGATGCCGAACATCGCATTCGTATTCGGAAAGAGGACGTTGCCGATTCCGGCCACGCGATCGAAGCCCGGATGGTGGTGACGGAGAACGGCATCGATGAGCGGCGTGCGCGGGTAGAAGGTGTTCATCGGAAAGGGCGAGTTCCAGCCGATCGTCAGCGGCCACATCTCGGCGACGACGGCAGCGACGAGCAGCAGCGTCGCGACGGTTCGTGTTCGCGGGATCAGTGCGACGGCGGCGATGACGAGCACGATCGCACTCGGGATGATGGCGACCAGCCCGTCGTGACGCGCTGCATTGCTCGGAAACGGCGTCCGCATCACGATCACGGCCAGCAGAAGAGCCGCCCAGGCCAATCCGATCGCGGACGGGATCGTGCGCAATCGATCGATCGCCGCGGCGATGAGCACGGCCAGGATCCATGCGAAAAGAAAACGCAATCGCGCGTTTGCTGCCAGGCCGATGATCGCGTGCATCGCGGCGACGGCCGGTTTCACGTTCGCGAGGAGCACGAAGATTCCGATCGCGGCGATGACGAAGAAAACTTCGCGGTCGCGGAAACGGCGCCGCGCGATCGTGTCGATGGCGAGGCCGATGATCGCGGCGATGCCGAGAATGCCGGCGAATCCCGTCACGGCCTCGGCACCGGCCGGGCCCCACGGATTGCCGGGACGCGTTCCGTACAGGCGCGGTTGCACGAGCAGCGCGAGCGACGTGGCGTCGGAGAACGGCATCTCCGCGGCGGCCGATTTCATGTCGGCGAAGCGCGTCGATTGACGCACGTTCTGCGCGAAGGGAACGATCATCGGCAGCGCCAGCAGGATGGCCACCGCGCCTGCTCCAATCACTGCCGGCAGAAACGCGCGTTGCATTTCGACGATCGCGATCCAGAGCACGTAGGCGATCGCGAAGATCAGGATGTGCACGGCCGTCTCCGGATGGCCGCAGAAGACGACCGCCGCGCCGATCGCTGCCGTCATCGCGAAGCGTGGATACGTCCGTCGCTCGACAAGCAGATCGATCTGGTAGAGCACAGCCGGCAGAAAACAGGCGGCGGTGCTCTGCGCGAAGTGCAGCCAGGCCACGACGAACGGTCCGAATCCATACGCGATCGCGGCGATGCTGCTGGGCAAGACGCCGTATCGCCGCCGGCAGTAGAGAAACGTAAACGTCAGTGCGACGAGCATCTTCATCGCCGCCTCGGCAGTCATCGCGTAGCCGAGCGGCAGCGGCAGCGCGAGAATCCGCAACGGCGAAAGCGCGGCGCTCTGGGCATTTGCAAGCAGCGGATAGCCGCATCCCGCTAGTGCGTTCCACAGCGGTGCGTGGCCCGATCTCCACGCTTCGCGCACCTGATGCGCCCACGGCACGAGCTGCATCGGGACGTCGTGCGTCTCCATGTTCAGGACGGTGAATTTCGTCATCCCCGGCGCCGATGCCGACCACGGCGCGATGAGTTTCGGGATGTCGGTGGCGATGCAGACGTATGGTCCGGTCATCGCTTTGAACAGGAAGACGAGCACGAGCGCGCAGAAAAGAAAGGCAATCCGCTTCGGCAGCGGATTGCCGCCGCGCCGCGCGAGCGTGACCGCGATCGCGTAGATGGCGCCGACGTAGAGGAAGGTGGGGTTCAACGGAGGGATGGTAAAGGCTTTGAACCACAGAGACACAGAGGACACAGAGAAATCCCTCTGTGCTCTCTGTGTCTCTGTGGTTAAAAGATTTTCGCGAAGAGATCGTTTGCCTTCGCGAATGACGACGCATCGCCTTCGACGATCGCGCGCGCGATCTCCGCGATCGCGTCGACGTGCGGACGAAGATTTTCGCGATTGGCGTCGAGGATCGGCGTCCAGACCGACGCTTCGCTGCCGGCGAGGCGGAGGAAAGTTCGCAGGCCGGGGCCGGCGAAGCGAAGGTCGATGTTCTGGTCGTGGAGGTACGCAGCGAGAGCGGTCGAAAGGATCTGCGGCAGGTGGCTGGTCAGGGCCACGGCTCGGTCGTGTTCGGACGCGTCGACGATCTCCGCGTTCGCGCCGCAGGCGGCGATGATTTCGCGGACGATGGCATCGTCGTGATCGATGAACCACGTCGCGTTTTCGAAGAGATCGGCGCGTGCGGCGCTGATGCCGCGCGATGAAGAACCGGCCAGCGGATGACCGGCGATGAAGCGATCGCCCGCTACAGCGCGTAACGGCGCCATCACGCTGCACACCGAGGTGATGACAGGAGCGTGAGCGGTGGCGAGGAGACGCACGGCGACGTCGACCGGCGTGGCCAGGATCAACACATCGCTGTCGACGTCGAGTGACGCAACGCGCTCGTCGGCCGCCTCGCCGGGATCGAGATCGGGATCGGAATCGAAAAATGCGACGCGCCATCCGCGGCGGCGCAGCGCGAGGCCGATCGATCCTCCGATGAGACCGAGTCCGGCGATCAGCGCGCGCCGCGCGGACATCACTGCGTCATCATGATCAGCGTGCGGTCGACCGTCTGCGACGTCGAGGGGTCGAAGTACGGCCGCTGAATCGTCACGCGCGGGCGGTTCGGCTTCGGATCGATTTCCGCGGCGCGATACGCCCCGACCGCTTTCGACGGATCGAGCTTCAGATTCAGCTTCTGCGCGACCGGAACGATTCCGGCCACGTCCTTCGACAGATCGCCGGTGCGGTAATACGCCGGCGGCTTGGCGGAGCTGAGGTTGTTCGTCGCGTCGGGCGCGACCTTGTTGTACCCATACGACTGCGCGTAAAACTCCGCCACCTTATCGAGCGGCGCGTCGGTGTCATAAATCGCGATCGGCGGCACATCGTCGTTCGGGCGGAAGACCTTGCGGGCCTGCTTCCAGAGATCGGTCAGTTGCGCGAGATACCGCGAGCCGGGGTAGATCGTGAATGCGAACGATTCCGGCTCCGTCGATTCATTCTTTTTCTCTTTGCCGCAGCCGGCAGCCACGAGCGCGATGAGCATCGCGGCCGCGAGCAAACGTGTACTTCGGTTCATGCTGAATTGCCTCCAGGTCATTGATTCGACTCTAGCATACGGATCGCGGACGAAATTCGTTTCTACTTCGCCGCGGCCGTAGCGCGGTCGCGTGCGGCGCGGAACTCATCGCCCGGCTTCCAGTTCGGCATCGTCGCGTCGTTCGCGGCTTCCCATCCCATCCAGATTCCCAACTGCCCCATCTGCACGGCCTCGGACCAATCCCAGTTCGGATCGAACTGATCGCTCGGCTGGTGGTAATGGTTGGCGCGGAAATCGTTCGACCACTGCGCGCCGAAATCGGCCGGCTTGCCGATGACGGTGTGGCCGGGATCAATCGAGAACGCCGGGATGCCGACCTTGCCGAAGCTGAAGTGATCGGAGCGGTAGTAGTGGCCCTGCTCCGGCTCGGGATCGGGGATGATCGAGAGGCCGAGCGCGCTGGTGATGCGTTGCGCGGCGGGATAGAACGTCGTCCGCTCGATGCCGTTCATGTTGACGTCGCGGACGCGGCCGAGCTCCGGGATCATGTCGTAGTTGATGCCGAGGGCAATGCGGCCGGATGGAATCGGCGGATTCTGCGCAAGGTACGCCGACCCGATCAGCCCCTGCTCCTCGGCGGCGACGGCGGCGAAGTAGATGCTGCGTTTCGGCGTCGGCATCTGCGTCCAGACGCGCGCCATCTCGAGCAGGATCGCGCAGCCGGACGCGTTGTCGAGCGCGCCGTTGTAGATCGTATCGCCGGTTTTGTCCGCAGGTCCGACGCCGAGGTGATCGTGGTGCGCGGAGTAGAGGATCGCTTCATCACGAAGCTTCGGATCGCTGCCGGGGAGCTTGGCCACGACGTTCGTGGTGTTGAACGAGCGCAGCTTGCTGACGATGTTGCCGGAGAGCTTGATGCCGAGCGGCACCGGCTGGAAGCTGCGCGACGAGGCCTGCTGCGCCAACGCATTCAGATCCTGTCCGGCTGCAGCAAAGACGGCGCGCGCTTCCTCCTCGGTCATCCAGCCGGCGAACTTCAGCGCCGGTGCGCCGGGCTTGTTCTTCATGAACGAATTCTCGCTGCCCCACGAATTGGAGACGACGTTCCAGCCGTAACCAGCGGCGGGCGTGGTGTGGATCAGGATGACGCCGGCGGCGTTCTTCGCCGTGCCGATTTCGTACTTGTAGGTCCAGCGGCCGTAGTACGTGCGCGCTTTGCCTTTGAAGAGATCGGGTTCCTGCGCGTTGGCGGGCGGATCGTCGACGAGCATCACCAGCGTCTTCCCGCGCGTGTCAAGGCTCTTGTAGTCGTCCCACTTGTATTCGGGAGCCTGCACGCCGTGGCCGACGAAGACGAGCTCGGAGTCGATGGTGTCGTTCTCGGTCTGCGTTTGGTTTTGGCCGACGATCTGATCGCCGAACTTCAACGGCCCGCCGATGGCCGTCCCGTTCTTCGTGAACGAGAGCGAGGACTTGTCGCGATCGGTGGCGATGCCGAGGAGCGGGACGTTCTGGTAGTAGGTGCCGTTGTCGCCGCCGGGCTGGAGGCCGTACGCCTCGAACTGCGCGGCGATGTACTGCTGGGCGATCTCGTCGCCGCGCGTTCCGGGGCCGCGGCCTTCGAGGAGGTCGCTGGCCAGGAACTGATCGTGAGCAGCCATGGCCTTGCCGGAGAGGAGGGCCATGCCCTTCTTCACGGGAGCGGGCGCAGTTTCTTTGGTGGACTTCGTCGCGGCCAGAACGGGCAACGCTGCCAGCGTAGCAAGAGCGACGATCGAGCGCAGTCGGTGCATGTCGATGCTCCTTTATTTGTGGTTGCCGGCTGCCGGATTCAGCAGGGCGGATCGGATAACGCGCCAACGATATCGCAGACCATTAGAAACTTAGGAGTCGTGCGAGCCCCGAATCCCTACCCGCCGTCACCAAACGTTCACCAAACTGCCTCGCATGAGCGCCTGATCAAAGAAAAATGCTGATTGTTACGAAAAAGAGGGTAGGGATAGCGGGAGATAAATCACTCCTAGACAGAGTGCGATATATGTACACCGAAACCTCAGACATCTCGGATACGTTCGGCGACCTGAAAATGCCGTTGCAGGAGCGAGTGGTCGACAAACTGGCGGACATGCTGTTCGCCAGCGACATGATCCTCGACATGCTCCGCGACGAGCGTTCGTACAAGTTCGCCGGGCACCTCACGAGCGTCGAACCGTCGGTGCGCCTCGTCTACGATCAGATCAACGAGTTGATGAAACAGTTGACCGATTGAAGCGAAGCCGCCTGCGCGCTGGATGCGTCGCTCGGAGTACCGCCCCGGAAGGCACCCATCCGCGTCGCTCGCGTCCATTAGCCGCCGGCAACCGGCGGGATGAACGCCAGCTCATCGCCATCGTGCAGAAGCTCCTCGGCGCCGACATAACTCTCATTGACGGCGATCATCGGCGGCTGGACGTAATCGCGAAGCTCGGGATGCCGGTCGCGCAGACGCTGCCAGACGTCGGCGGCGCGCGTACCCTCGGGGACCTCGATCTCCTTCTCGCTGCGGCCGGCGATGTCGCGCAGGACGGCGAAGAAGAGCAGCCGGATTTTCATCGCCGTGCATTCTATCTGCGTAGAATTGCGCCGCCATGGAACCGCGATTCACATCCGCGATGACCGTCGACGCCGCGCTGGCCGAGCATCACGCCGCGCGCTGGGTTTTCGCGGCGTATCACATCGGCGGCTGCGACGGCTGCTCGTCCGCATCGAACGAGACGCTGGCCGAGGTGGCGGAAGGGTATCGGCTGGATCTGGAGCGGCTTCTGGCAGATTTGAACGCTTTGCGGTGATTCGCCTCGGACAAATTTGCAACTGCGAACGGAACCATTGCAAATTTTTCCATAGCGCCGAAAGGCACTGCAAGGCGCGTTTTCCGAGAGAGCGAGCGTGAAACCGCCCCCAAAACCGCGACTTATTCGACTTGGCAGGCCCCGTGCAACAAGGCGAGGCACGATGAAACAGGTTTCGACAGCTTCGAGACCAACACGCGGGTCCCATCTCACTCGCCCGCGTCTAGTGGCTTCTGCGAGCCCCCTCCTAAACTATTGGACCGATTTTGGACGATTATTCACTTAGCTTCCTTGAATCCCACCAACTAGCCGCAGAAGTCCAAACCCAAGCGATGTACCACAACGGAGCCGAGAGGCTCCGTTAGTGCTTTTGGGCGATACTTCGAAATCGTGAAGCGGAAAATCAAATCGTACCCGCCGCTCTCCTCCTTCGCCACCACCGGCGGTTGAGCGTGCAAGCTGGGTCAGGATGACCTTCACTCCGTCCTGTCGAAACTCCCTTCCCAGGAAGGGCTGGGGGATCTTGTCGTCGGTTACGGCACGAACGACGACGCGGCAGTCGTGCGCATCTCCGGCGATGTCGCTATCGCCCAGACGGTCGACTTCTTCACGCCGATCGTCGACGATCCGTACCTCTTCGGCGCCATCGCCGCGGCGAACTCCGTCTCGGACATCTACGCGATGGGCGCGACGCCGATCCTGGGACTGGCCATCGCCGCCTTCCCCACCGACGTTCTGCCGCTTGACGTTCTGCAGGAAATCCTGCGCGGCGGTTCGGAGAAAGCGGCCGAGGCGGGATTCCCGATCGCGGGCGGCCACACGATCATCGACGACGTTCCGAAGTACGGCCTCGCGGTCACGGGCGTCGTCAGCGTCGCGAAGCTGGTGCGCAACTCGACGGCGAAAGCCGGCGACACGCTGATCCTGACCAAGCCGATCGGCAACGGGATCCTGATCAGCGCGTATCGCGGACTGACGCGCCGCCGTTTTCCGCGGCGCACGCCGCCGTCGCTCGATGAGGCTATCCGCTGGATGACGATGCTCAATCGCGATGCCGCGAATGCGATGACCGAGGTCGGCGTCAATGCGGCCACCGACGTCACCGGCTATGGTCTGATCGGACATCTGCTCGAAATGTGCGAAGGCTCGGGAGTCGGCGCCGAGGTGCGCGCGAGCGCGGTGCCGGTGCTGCCGCACGTCCGCGACTATCTGGCGCGCGGATTCCGTCCGACCGGGACGATGCGCAACGTGACGACGTTTCAGGATCGCGTCGACGTTCGCGTTCCGGCGCCGGAGTTCACATTGATGTGTGATGCGCAGACTAGCGGCGGCCTGCTCCTGTCGGTACCTTCCGAAACCCTCGGCGCGCTCGAAGCGCGCATGCAGCGGAGCGGCCTGTTCTATGCAACGATCGGAAAAGTAACGGAGCGAAGCGGTACGCTGACGCTCATACCCTGAAAGTCGAGGAGAGAACGATGGACGATACAAAAGCGCCCGCGGGCGAGCAGCCGTTTCAAACGGTGCGCGGCGAGGACGGAACGACCTGGGTCGAAATCGCCAGCACCGGCACGGACGATGAGGCGCGCATCATCAAAGGCTTCCTCGACGCGGAGGGCATTCCGGCGCAGATCGAGAACGTGAGATTCAGCATGGAGCCGGTCAACTTCGGCACGATGGGCGACATCCGCATCTACGTTTCCTCCGAGGACGAAGCGCGCGCACAGCAGTTGATGAAGCAGCGCGAGGCCGACTTCGATCGCCTCGAAGACGATGCCGACACGGTCGTCACCGATGAAGGCACGGCCGAGATCACCGAGGACGAAGAGATCGAGCCGGCGGAGACGGAATGACCGAGGAGCAGCACCTGCCGGACGAAGCACCGCTGATGCCGCGCTGGGTTCCCGGCGTGATCGGCATCGTGCTCGTGGCCATGGCCGCGCTGGCCGTCTACACCGGCCTGCGCTATCGCAACCCGACGCTAGTCAACGGCGTCGTGAAATCACGCCGTCCGGCGCGCGCGATGACCGGCGGCGCCGGCCCTCCCGGCGAGCCGGAGCCGGGCTCGTCGCTCGTCTTTCCCGGCGACGCGGCCGACAACGCCCCAACCGCGAGCGATCCGGTCGCCGGCCGTGCTCGCGCCGAAATCACCGGCACCGGCCACGGCATCACGTCCGTCGTCCGCATCTGGGCGCGCCGCGGCATGATGACGAACGTGGTGCCGGACGATGCGATGGTCTCCGTCAACGACCTCGTGATCGGTCAGGCCAAACAGTTCGACAAGCCCGACGAGATCTACGACTTCCCTGCCCCCGGCAGCTACACGATCCACATCTCCGCGCCGGGTTACAAGGACCAGCAGTTCATCGTCACCGTCGCCGACGACGCGAAGCAGGAGATCGCGAAGCTGGATGTGAAGCTGGCGAAGTGAGAATCAGTCGATCTGTAGATCAGTGATCAGTAGATCAGTGGTTCACACAAACATTTCTGATCTACCGATCGACTGATCGACTGATCGACTGGTTAATGCGCCGCCTGATGCTCCGCCTGCACCTTCTTGTGCTCGCTGATGATCTTTTCCTGCAGGTTGCGCGGGACTTCCTCGTAGTGCGATGACTCCATGTGGAAGCTGCCGCGGCCCTGCGTGATCGAGCGCAGCGTCGAGCCGTAGGTGAGCATCTCCGACAGCGGCACGCGCGCCTTCACCGTCTGCGCGTCTCCGTCGGCATCGACGCCTTCCACGCGTCCGCGGCGTGAGTTGAGGTCGCCCATGATGTCGCCGATGTACTCGGCCGGCGCGGTGATGTCGACGTGCATGATCGGCTCGAGCAGCGTCGCGCGCGCGGCTGCCATCGCTTCCTGATACGCGAGCGAGCCGGCGATCTTGAACGCCATTTCGGACGAATCGACGTCGTGATACTGGCCGTCTTTCAGCCGGACGCGGAAATCGACCATCGGGAAGCCGGCCAGGAAGCCTTTCTTGCGCGCGTCCTGGATGCCCTTCTCGACGGCCGGAATGTACTGGCGCGGGATCGAGCCGCCGAAAATCTCGTCGACGAATTCGAAGTCGGCGCCGCGCGGCAGCGGTTCGACGGTGATCTTGCAATCGGCGAACTGTCCGTGGCCGCCGGACTGCTTCTTGTGGCGTCCGTGCGCGTCGGCTGGCTTGGTGATCGTCTCGCGGTACGGCACTTTCGGCGGATGCAGGATCACGTCGACGCCGTATTTTTTGTGCAGCTTCGAGACGACGATCTCGACGTGGAGCTGGCCCTGGCCGGAGATGAGGAACTCCTTGGTCTGCTCGTCGCGGCCGAACTTGATGGACGGATCCTCTTCGATGATGCGGCCGATGGCGACGCCGAGTTTGTCCTCATCGCCGCGCGCCTTCGCCTCGACCGCGAATGAGATCGCGGCCTCGGGATAGTGAATGTGCTCTAGGACGATCGGGTGCTGGTTCGTGGCCAGCGTGTCGCCGGTGTGGACGTCTTTCAACTTCGCCACTGCGCCGATGTCGCCGGCGCGCAGTTCCGGAACCGGAACCTGCTGCTTGCCTTGAATCAGCTGCAGCTTGCCGACGCGCTCCTCGTGATCCTTGGTCGTGTTCCAGTACGGATGGTCCGAAGCGAACGTGCCGGAGTAGACGCGGAAAAGGGAAACGCGGCCGGAGAAGGGATCGGAGAACGTTTTGAACACGAGCGCGGACGGAAACGCCTCGGCGCGGCGATCGAACGTTACCGGCTCCCCTTTTTTGTTCTTGCCCTCGACCGTCTTCAACTCGTCGGCCGGCGGCAGCAGCGCCACGATCGAATCGAGAATGGCGTGGCCGCCGATGTTGTGCGCCGCCGAATCGAGGACGACCGGGAAGATCTGATGATGTCCGACTTCGCGCTTGAGACCATCAAGCAGCTCTTCCTGCGAAAGTCCGCCCTGATCGAAGAAACGCTCCATCAGCGTGTCGTCGCCCTCGGCCACTTTCTCGATCAGCTGCGCGCGGTAGTCGTCGGCCTCGGCTTTCAACTCCGCGGGGATGTCGATCTTTTCGTGCTTGCCTGAACCGTCCGTCGCGTACTTCCACGCTTTCATCGACACGAGATCGATGACGCCGGCGAAGTCTTTCTCCTCGCCGATCGGAAGCTGGATCGGGACGACGTTCTTGCCGAATTTCTTCTGCAGCGCTTCGAGCGTGCGCGAAAACGAGGCCCGCTCGCGGTCCATTTTGTTGATGACGACGAGCCGCGGCAGTTCGAACTCCTCGGCGAACTTCCACACGCGCTCGGTCGATACTTCCACGCCCGTCACGCCGCTGACGACGACCGCGGCGGAGTCGGCCACGCGCATCGCCGAGCGCGCTTCCATGACGAAGATGCCGAAGCCCGGCGTGTCGATGAAGTTGATTTTCGTGTTCTGCCACTCCGCGAATGCGATGGCCGTGGAAATGGAATGCTTGCGATCGATTTCGTCCTGATCGAAGTCGGTGACCGTGGTGCCATCGTCGATCCTTCCCAACCGCGTGATGGCGCCGGCGTTGAACAGGAGCTGCGTTACCAGCGTCGTTTTTCCGGTGTCGTTGTGGCCGACAACGGCCACATTCCGGATCTCAGAACCCGAATAGACCTTCATGTTGGCTGTCCTCGCTTGGGGATTTCACAAAAGGAGCTGAATCATAATAGAAACAGTGAGGGGTGAAGAGTGAAGAGTGAGCGCCGCGACGGAGTCACTCTTCACTCTTCCTTCTTCGCTTCACTTATGATTGGCGGCTCATGAAGCTCGGCCGGTATGAGATCGTCCGCGAGCTCGGCAAGGGAGCGATGGGCATCGTCTATCTGGCGAAGGACCCGCTCATCGGCCGCCTCGTCGCGCTGAAGACGATCCGCCCCTCGGCCCACGCCGACGACGAAGACACCCGCGAGTTCCAGCAGCGCTTCGTGCGCGAGGCTCAGGCGGCCGGCATCCTCAACCATCCGTCGATCGTCACCGTCCACGACATCGGACAGGACGAGCCTTCCGGCATGTCGTTCATTGCCATGGAGTATGTCGAAGGGCAGAACCTCAAAGAGATGCTGGCGCAGGGCCGCCCGCTTTCGTTCGAACAGGCCGCGGACGTCTGCGCGCAAGTCGCCGAGGGTCTCGACTTCGCGCACGCGAAAGGGATCGTTCATCGCGATGTGAAGCCGGCCAACATCATCCTGCTGGAAGGAAATCGCGCGAAGATCACCGACTTCGGCATCGCCAAGATCACCTCCGGCGTCGCCAATCTCACGACGACAGGCCAGTTCCTCGGCACGCCGAATTACATGGCGCCCGAGCAGATCAAAGGGACGCCGGTCGACGGCCGCAGCGACATCTTCTCGCTCGGCATCTGCCTCTACGAATGCCTTACGCATCGCAAGCCGTTCGGCGGCGATTCGCTGACGTCGATCTCGTACAAGATCGTGCACGAGCCGTTTCCGCCGCTGCACGAGATCAATCCGACGATCCCCGAGGGATTCGCGGACGTCGTCGCGCATTGCCTGGAGAAGGATCCGGCCAAGCGGTTTCAACGCGGCAGAGATCTGGCCAACGCGCTGCGCGCCGTGATGCGCGGCGAGCGGCCGATGCGCTCGAACGAGCCGATGTTCGCGGACGTGACCGTGGCCACGCGCGGCGATCACGAGAGGCTGCCGACGATGGAGATCCCGTTCCCGGATGCGGAGCACGGGACGACGATGGAGTCGCCGCAGCCGCTGGATACGAATCCCAATCCCGTCAACGCGCGGCCAGCGGTGCCGTCATCGGCAGTGAAGCCGGTAAAAACGCCAAAGGCGCCTTCGGCTCCGACCTTAAAACCGCTGCTGACGAAGCGCGTCGAGCCGATCCTCTTCATCGCCATCCCCTGCATCCTTCTGGCAATCCTCGGCATCGTGCTCGTGGTGATGAACGCGAAAAAAGTAAGGGTGCCGGCGGTCGATACGAAGGCGGAGGCGAAGGTCGCGAAGGAACGGAAGCTGCGCGAGGAAGGCAACCGCTTCCTGCGCGAGGGACGCGCGACCGATGCGTACGACCGCTACACTCAGCTTCTCAAGCTCGCGCCGCACTCACCGGCCATCACGGGCATCGTGCAGAAGTTGTCGCAGATCCGCCAGCAGGATGAAGCGGGCAAGCAGCAGTTGGCGGAAGGGCAGCAGAAGTTCGAGCAAGGCCTCGCGCTGTACAACCAGAAGAAGTTCGGCGAGTCGATCCCGCTCTTCGAAGCGGCCTTCCACATCAACCCCAGCTCCGACGACGCCGCGAAGTATCTCCAACTCGCCCAGCAGGAAGACCAGCGGGTGAAGTCGGAGCGCGCGGCCGCACGCGCGGCGAAGACGTCGACGCAGCCGCGGACGCAGACGGCGGCGACGGTCGTCCCGACGACGACGCATCAGACGACGACCACGCACGCGATTCAGCCGCAGCCGCAGACTTCGAGTGCGCCGGCCTCACTGACAACGATCATCAACAGCACCGTCAACGACGGCGTCATCATCGTTCACGTCGGAGCCGATGAAGTCGCGAGAGAGAACCTCTGGTACGAGCGCCGGCTCATCCACACCCATGCGCCGCGGCAGGTGAACGTGACGAAGGAGTTTCCGGCGAAGAACGCCGACCTCGTGTTCTGGGTGGTCGTCCCCTCGCTCGGCGTGAATTTCCAACAGAAGCTGAGCGCGAAGTTCGAGCCCGGCGTGAACCACAAGCTCGTGGTCAGCTTCGACCCGAAGACGAAGAAGGTCGACTACCAATTCAATTGATCACGCGTCGCGGAGGAATCGGTCATCCTGAGGCTGCCGGAGGCACGGAGCCGCAGGCGAAGATGCCGGAGGACGCCGAAGGATCTCGAGCTTCCCAAGCTGCGTTGAATCCCAGCGGATTTCAGCCGAAGCTGCGCATCTTGAGATCCTTCGCCGTCCTGCGGCGTTCCGCGCTTCGCGCTCCAACGCCTCCGGCAGGCTCAGGATGACAACGTTCTCCATAGCCTCCCGCGATGAGCTGTGGCTGCGCGGCGCACTCGTCGAGTCGCGGCTGATGCATGGCGTGGCGACGCAGCGCGGCGACTCGATCGACGCGAGCGATACGCGCGACGACGAGCTGGTCCGCGCGTGCGATTTGGTAATCGATGCAGCGCACGCGGCGGTGGCTTCGTTTCGGGACGCGCGCGTGCGCATCGTCGTCCGCGCGACGCATGACGGCGAGGTCGAGACGACCATGACGATAGCAGTCGACGGAGTCTCCGTCGTGACGACGCCGTCTGATGCGCTCGCCGACTACGAATTGCTGCATCGCGTTCGAAATGGATCCGCGCCGTTGTGCGGAGCGATCGTCTGGCAGAACGGATCGGCCGCGGTGCTGCTGCATGAGGCATTCGGCCATGCCAGTGAACATGATGCGGCTCCGGTCGCATGGCCTTCATGGTTGTCGATCGAAGCGCCGCTTACTTCTCGCCGTGAGACGTTTCGCGACGTTCCGTTGATGCGCATGACGCATCTCATCGCGAGGCAGACGAGCGCGCCGTTCGTGATGCCGGACGAACGAGTCGAGGTTCAGCTCGTCGCCGGTGGTGCGTATGACCCGATGACCGACATGGTCACGGTCGACGTCGCCGTATCGTCCGCCGGCCCGTTCACGATCCGCCGTTCGCGCGCGGAGATCGCCGCTTCGCTGGCCGGCGCATCGGGCGAACCGATTCGCTATCCGGGCGTGATCTGTTCGCGCGAAGGGCAGGAGTTGTACGTCGCGTCCCACGCGCCAGTAATGATCACGGATGGGTTGTTATGACTTATCGGAAGGTTGGGCGGGTCCTTCGGTATGAAAACGGGATCCGGATCTCTATTTCAGAAATCGGTGAGGCGTTCGAAGAAAACGGCGTTTTTCAGGCTCGGCCGGCGGTAGAGGAACCAGCACAGACAAGAGTGTCTGTGCCACACTCGGCTCTCGCCGATCTCAATCAGTGTGTCGCACAGACACTCTTGTCTGTGCGGTCCGGCAGGATTGAGCGCTTCATCGCCTCCGAGGGTGTCGCGACACACGAAATCGATGGCAGCAAGTGGACCGAGGAGTCGCGTCGCGTTCACATCTCGCTCGTCAATCAGCCACTCCGCGCGCTCATCGATCTGGCGTCGTTCGATGTCGCAATCATCAAAACAGTTGCCGATGCGCTGGCGCGCGCCGGCGGCGAGCGCGATGCGCCGAAGCGCATCCGGCTCGCGCCGAACGTCTCCGCCGCGCTCCTTCCTTCGCTCATCGGCGAGCTGGCGATGGAGCAGACCGGCGGCGGTTTCGACGGACGCGGGCGGCCGATCGAAACGCGTGCGGTGACGCACGATCCGCCGCCGAACTGGTATCGGCCGGGCTACGCCGTTCGCCCCGTCCGCGCGTGGATGAACATCCGCGCCCTGCCGTTTGGACGCATCGATCACGATGCGCCGCTCGCCATCGCGCTGCTCGAACCGATTCACGGCACGTCGCTGCGCATTCTCTGCGTCGATGGCGACGACGTTTTTCCAACGACGGTCGACGGCTCGCACGTCGCCGCCGTCTCGCGCGCGGAGCCGGTCTGGTACCCGTACGCAGCCGGTTCGTTCGGCGTGGAGATGATGCTTTAGAATCGCCGCGCCCATGCCGACGAGCATCCGACAAATCGAGTTTCTGGCGCGGTCGATCGTGAACCGGCTGGAAGACCGCGGCCTGGTCGAATTCGGCGACGCGGAGATCGGCATCGACGTGGTCACGAAAACGCTCGAGGACAACTTCGCCGCCTACGACGCCATCGAAGCCGAGGCGCGCATCCGGCTCACGAAATCAATCGGCACTCGCGAACCGTCCGAGGTCGAAGTGACCGAGGCGATGAAACGCGTGGCCGCGGAACGGAATGTGACGTTATGAATTGGGTGTCGGGTGTCGGGTGTCGGGTGTCGGGAAAAGCGGAGCAGCGCGACGCTTTGGCCGGCTTCCTCATCGTTCCCCGACACCCGACAGCCGACAGCCGACACCCCTAAAAAACCGATGGCCTCCGACAAACATACCGATAACGAACTGGAACGCCGCAAACGCGAGAGCGAGCTTGGCGGCGGTGAGAAGCGCATCGAGCGGCAGCATGCCGAGGGGAAGAAGACGGCGCGCGAGCGGATCGCGCTGCTGTTCGACACCGGCTCGTTTCAGGAGCTCGACCAACTCGTCGTCCACCGCTCCACCGACTTCGGGATGGAGAAGCAGCGCATCTCCGGCGACGGCGTCGTCACCGGCTACGGCACGATCGGCGGCCGGCTCGTCTACGCCTTCGCGCAGGACTTCACCGTCTTCGGCGGTTCGCTGTCCGAAACGCACGCCGCGAAGATCGTGAAGGTGATGGACCTGGCCATGAAAAACGGCGCGCCAATCGTCGGCCTCAACGACTCCGGCGGCGCGCGCATCCAGGAAGGCGTCGTCTCCCTCGGCGGCTACGCGGACATCTTTCTCCGCAACACGCTGGCCTCGGGCGTCGTACCGCAGATCTCCGCGATCATGGGGCCATGCGCCGGCGGCGCCGTTTACTCGCCCGCAATCACCGACTTCATCCTGATGGTGAAGAAGACCAGCTACATGTTCGTCACCGGCCCGGACGTGATCCGCACCGTGACGCATGAAGAGGTGACGAAGGAAAAACTCGGCGGCGCGGACACGCACAACCAGACTTCCGGCGTCGCGCACTTCGCGGCCGATTCGGATGAAGACTGCATCGCCACGATTCGCGAGCTGCTGTCGTACGTGCCGTCGAACAACATGGAAGAGCCGCCGCACGTGGCGACGAGCGACGACGTGAATCGCGTCGACGAGCAGCTCGACACGTTCATCCCCGATTCACCCAACCAGCCGTACGAGATCCGCGATCTCATCCGGACGATTGCGGACGAGGATCATTTCTTCGAAGTGCATCAGCATTTCGCGCGGAACCTCGTGGTCGGCTTCATCCGCCTGAATGGTCATTCGGTCGGCGTCGTCGCGAACCAGCCGGCGTTTCTGGCCGGTGTGCTCGACATCAACGCCTCGCGGAAGGGCGCGCGCTTCGTCCGTTTCTGCGACGCCTTCAACATCCCGCTGCTCGTGCTCGAAGACGTTCCCGGATTTCTTCCGGGCACGGACCAGGAGTACGGCGGCATCATCATCCACGGTGCGAAGCTGCTCTACGCGCTGGCCGAGGCGACCGTGCCGAAGATCACGGTGATCACGCGGAAGGCGTACGGCGGCGCGTATTGCGTGATGAACTCGAAGCACATCCGCGCGGACATGAACTACGCATATCCCACCGCGGAGATCGCGGTCATGGGCGCCGAGGGGGCGGTCAACATTCTTTACAAAGGGGCGAAGGACCGCGACGCGAAGATCGCCGAGTACAAAGAGAAATTCGCGAATCCCTACATCGCCGCCGAGCGCGGCTACGTGGACGAGATCATCGAGCCGCGCTTCACACGCCGGAAGCTGATCACCGCGTTCGCGATGCTGCGCAACAAGCGCGACAAGAACCCGCCGAAAAAGCACGGCAACATCCCGCTGTAGTTGTCCTCCGCGTGATCCCCTCCGTGGACGCGTACCCTCGCGCGTTACTTGGCCTCCCCTACATTTGTTCACGATCGTTGCGACAAATTTACAGCTATGATCCGTTCAGCCTGTCAGTCCCGTTCGAGCCCGCAGCAGGAAACCTTAAAACCAGGGGGAAAGTAATGAAACGTTTTTCGTGGGGGATCTGTGTCCTTTTTTTAATCGCGCTGAGCCTGCCGCTGCTTGCTCAGGAGCAGACAGCGTCGATTCAGGGCGTCATCACCGACTCGACCGGAGCAGCGCTGCCCGGCGTCACCGTGGAGGCCTCGTCCGCCGAGCGCGGGCAGAAGTTGGTGGTTCAGAGTGACTCCGGAGGTCACTATCACTTCCCATCCGTTCCTCCGGGCATTTACACAGTCACCGCGACTCTCTCCGGAATGCAGCCGGCCACCGCGAAGGACGTGCAGGCGAAACTCGGCACGTCGCCGAAGGTCGATCTGGTCCTCAAAGTGGCGGCAGTCAGCGAGAGCGTGACGGTTACCGCCGAGCCGCAGCTGGTCGACGTGACCTCGAGCTCGGCGCAGACCAGCATCCGCAGCGAGACGATCGAGAAGCTGCCGCGCGGCCGCGACTTCAGCACGGTCGTCGTGCAGGCGCCGTCGGCGAACCAGAACAACAAGACCGGCGGCATCTCGATCGATGGCGCGTCCGGCGCAGAGAACCGCTACATCATGGACGGCGTCGACACCACCAATCCGCAGACCGGCGTGCAGGGCAAATCGCTCATGACCGAGTTCGTGGACGAGGTCCAGGTCAAGTCGGCCGGTTATCCGGCGGAGTTCGGCGGCTCGACCGGCGGCGTCATCAACGTCGTCACCAAGACGGGCACGAACGATTTCAAGGGAACGCTCGGCGGCGAGTACACGAACACGTCGTGGAATGGCCAGAACGCGCTGATCGACGCCGGCACGCGCACCCTGACCCGCTCGCCGATCCTTCAGCTCAATCTGACCAACACCGGCTTCGAACAGTACGTGCCGAAGGACGACAGTACGAATCAGATCGAGCCGTCCGTCACGTTCGGCGGACCCCTCATGAAGGACAACCTCTGGTTTTACGGCGGCTACAAGCCGCAGCGCCAGTCCATCAGCCGCACGGTTACGTTCACCAACGGCCAGACCGGGGTCTTCCCGCAGAAGTTCCGCCGCGATAACTGGGTCGGAACGCTGTCGGGACAGGCAGGGGCGAAGCTGCTCTTCAAGGCGTCCGCGAACAACAGCGGATACCAGACGACGAACCTCCTTCCCGGCGCGACGGGGCGCGGCAACACCAATCCGCTGGCGTATGCGCCCGACGACAAACTGGAGAACTGGACCGCTTCCGGCTACGCCGACTACATCGCCACGCCGCAATGGTTCCTGTCGGCCAAGGGCGGCCGTTTCTATCGCAACTACACGCAGAGCGACGTTTCGAGCGACCCGCTGATCACGTTCGCGTCCGGAATCAACACCGCGGTCTTCCCGGAGATCCCGGCCAATCTGGTCCAGGCGTCCGGGTTCTCCACGATTCCGACGAACACGGCGTCGCAGAAAGACGCCTACACCCGCGACAACATCAACCTCGACGCGTCGTGGTTCGGCAACGCCTTCGGCACGCATCGCGTCAAGGGCGGCGTTCAGCTCGACAACATCAAGAATGACGTGCTCCGCGGCCAGTTGAACTATCTCGTCACCGCAAGCTGGAACGCCGTCTGCCCGCAGTGCACGGGACGCGGCAAGTACGGTTCAGCCGGCGTCTACACATTCCAGACCTCCGGCAACGTGCAGGACAAGATCGAAGGCCTCTTCCTGCAGGACGCATGGACGACGATGAGCGACCGGCTGACACTCAACGTCGGCGTTCGCACGGAGTCGGAGTCGATTCCGTCCTACGCAACGAAGGGCACGACCGGCTCGAAGGCGATCAGCTTCGACTTCAAAGACAAGGTCGCTCCGCGCCTGGGATTCTCGTATGACCTGTTCGGCAATGGGAAGTCGAAGGCGTTCGGCAGCTACGGCGTCTTCTACGACATCATGAAGATGGAGTTGCCGCGCGGTTCGTTCGGCGGCGACAAGTGGATTTACTGGGGATTCGATCTCGACTCGTTCGACTGGTCCAAATGGACCGGCTGCCAGAATGTGACGAACGATCCCTCCGTCAAGCCGACCTGCCCGGGCATGACGCTGCGCAGCAGTGTCGACCTGCGCCATCCGTCCAACTCCGCCGATCACCCGCTGATCGATCCGAACCTCAAGCCGATGGAGAGCCGCGAGTATTCACTCGGCTTCCAGCAGGACATCGGCAACACGTCCGCGGTCGGCTTCCGTTGGGTAAACAAGAGTCTCGTCCGCGCCATTGAGGACGTCGGCGTCCACAACGTTCATGCCGATGGATCGGAGTCGGAAGACTTCTTCATCGCCAATCCGGGATTCGGCGTCGCGCAGAAGATTCTGGCGGCGTTCGGCTGCACCACCTGCCCGGCCATGCCGAAGGCGAAGCGCGACTACAACGGCTTCGAGGTCGAATACACCAAGCGTTACTCGCAGCGCTGGCTGCTGCACGCCAGCTACCTTTACAGCAAGCTGAAAGGCAACTACTCCGGCCTGGCCAATTCGGATGAGGTCACCGCGAGTCCGGGCTTTGCCCGCACCTCGCCGAACGTGAGCCGAGTCTTCGACAGTCTCTTCATGCTGTTCGATCAGAAGGGCAACGAAGTGACGGGGCCCCTCGGCGGCGATCGTCCGCACCAGGCGAAAGCGCAAGTTGCGTACAGCTTCCCGTTCGGCACGACGGTCGGAGCCAATGAGTATTTCTACAGCGGCACTCCGACCACGACCGAGATGCGCTTCCAGGGCGCGCCGATCTTCCCGAACGGCCGCAACGACATGGGACGCACGCCGAACATCACGCAGACCGATCTGAACATCCAGCACGAGCTGCGTATCGGCCGCTACGGCGTAACGCTCGGCGCGATCGTTCTCAACCTCTTCGATCAGAAGAAGGTGACGAACATCTATCCGATCATGAGCACGACCAGCATCGTCATCCGCGACCTGACCGCGTGCGGCACCGGCTCGGTATCCGTCGCAGCGTGCGGCCCGTCGTCCGCGACGCCGCGCATCGGTCCCGCGACCGGGTCAGCCAACAATCCGTCGCAAGCGGCGGCATTCTTCAGCGGCACCATCGACTTCAAGCGTCAGTTCGACCGCCAGGTCGCCCTCGGCCTGATTCCCGACTGGCGCTATGGCCAGCCGAACACGTATCAGGATCCGCGCGAAGTGCGTGTCTTCGTGAGAATGACTTTCTAAGCCGCAGTTTCAATGACGTCACGGAACGGCGGCTTCGGCCGCCGTTCCTTTTTGGCTGGATTTCATGATGAAAACGAATCTCATTCTGCTCTTGATCGCCGCGATCGGCTGTGCTGGCGCAGGGCCGCTAACATCGCCGGCTGTAGCGATCTCACAGATCTCGAAAGTGGAGCCGCTGCGGATTGCCGTGCGAACACTCGATCCTTCCGTCTCCAATGCCGTACCTGTCGATTACGAAATCAAAGTGACGAATCCGTTCGACTATCCCGTCTCGCTGACGTCGGTCGAAATCGAGACGGTGGGAGAATCGGGCGCCTATTCGATGAAGCGCGTGCGCCATGCGTTCTCGCTCACCGTCGATGCGCGATCTACCGCAGTGCTGCCGATTCGCGCCTGGGTCCTGCCGCTGCAGGACACCGACACCGGCGACGTCAATGGACCGGTGACCGTCCACGGAATCGCCGGTTTCACCTCCCGCTCCGGAGCGATGAACACCCGGTTCGCCGCGCGCGTGCAGTAGTAGTGCCGAACCCATTGTTACGGCTGCGGAACAGCTCATAGCTCGGCTCGCCCGGCGTCACACACGGACGTACAATCCGTCACTGAATCTCAGGGGAGGATTTATGCGCCGGTTGTTGACCGTGGTCGTGTCGTTGGCCCTTTTCGTCGTCCCGTCCATCTCCGCACAAAGTCACGGACCGCTGCCGCCGCTCACGGCGCATGTCGACGTCAACGTCGTCAACGTCGACGTGACCGTCACCGACCGGAATGGCAAGCCGGTCATGAACCTGACGCGCGGCGATTTCGAAATCTTCGAGGACGGCAAGCTGATGCCGATCTCGAACTTCGCCATTTATCAAACGACGAACATCCGTCCGCAGCCAGCTCTGGTTGAACCGCCGGCGACGCAGGACGCCGCCACCGAACCCGCTCGCCGCCGCATCGTCCTGATCGTTGACAACAATTTCATCGAGAACCTCCAGCGCAATTCCGCGCTGACGGCGCTGGAGAAGCAGCTCGACACGTACGGCAATGATGCCGAATGGTCGGTGGCAGCGATCGGACACTCGCTGGTCGTCGTTCAGCCATTCACCAGGCAAAAGTCGCTGATCCGCGCCGCGATCGAGCGGGTGAAACGGATGCCCACGTATCTCGGCCATCACGAGATGGACCGTTCCATTCTTTCGGACCGCACGCGCAAGGGTCTGGACTTCGAAAGCGACTCATACGATTACGGGGAAGTGGTCCGCTTCACTTCACGCGAACAGACCTTCCGCGCGCTGCAGTCGCTGCAGAGCACCGCCCGCGCCGTGGTCGAAGTGGCCCGCGCCCACACCGCCGACGAAGGAAAGAAGTTCATGATCCTTCTCACGGGCGGCATGGAGAACAACACCTCGTTCACCGTGTACGACAAGCCCTCGGACCAGGAGATACGCGCGCTGCGCCACGACAAAGAACTCGTCATCGACGGGATCGTTCACGAAGCGAATGCCGCGAACTTCACCATTCATGTCATCAATGCCCGTCCCCGAGGGATGCAGGCGCCGCAGCATGACGTGGAGAACAAGTCGTCCGGAATCGACACGCCCAACTTCTTCCAGCGCGGCGGCGGCAACGAGCCGATCGACGTCGCGGACGTCGACTCGATCCCGCTCCAGATCGCCCTCGGCACCGGCGGAACGTACCTGCCGTCGAACGACGTCCGCCATTCATTCGAAGTCGTCGAAGCCGACACCTCCAACTTCTACTCGCTCGGCTACTCGCCGGAACACAACGGCGACCGCAAGTACCACAAGATCAACGTGCACGTGAAGCGGCCGGGCGTCACGGTCGCGAACCGCGTCGGCTATTTCGATCTGACGGCCGACGATCGCCTCGAACAAAGTCTGCAGGAGCGGATGACCTTCGATCAGGCCGTCGGGCCGCTGCCGGTGAAGCTCACCCTCGGGTCAAAGAAAACGACGAGCACGAGCGCGATCGTCGTCCCGGTCGTGGCCGCATTGCCGATGCAGCGCATCACGCTGCTGCCGCGCGATGAGAACCTCGTCGGGCGCGTTCATGTCTACCTCTCCGTGTTCGACGACAACGGACGCAACGTCGGTTTCCATCACCAGTTGCAGGAAGTCACGGTCTCGAGCGACCGCTCCAAAGAGCCGGATCAGAACTTCCGCTACACGATGAACGTCCGCCTGAAGAAGGGGGCGTTCACGGTCGTGATCACGCTGCGCGACGAGCTGTCGAACGAGCTCGGAAGCGCCGTCCAGGAAGTGCGGCTGTAATCACGGAATCGGCTGATTCGGATCGAGGGCGTGCGCGCGCGTAAAGCTGGCGCGCGCGCCCGCCTCATCTCCGAGACAGGCCTGAGCGAGACCGGAAGCAGCGTAGGCCAAGGCGTTTTCGGGGCGCGCCGCGATCGCGGTTTTGAAGTCGTCCAGCGCGCCCGTGCAGTCGTGCGCTTCCATCCGGTACCGGCCGCGGAACATCCGAAGCTCCGGTTCTGACGGCCGCGCCGTCACCGCGGCGTCGAGCAGATGCAGGCTGCGTCCGCCGCGGCCGCTCTGCTCATAGACGATCGATCGTTTGATGATGAACGTGACGGCATCGGCCAGGCCATTCGCGGCGGCGGCCACCACCAGGCGATCGGCGCGATCGAGATCGCGTCCCGCATCGAACAGCGTCTCGCTCTCGTTCCACATTGCCGACGCGTATTTCGGATCGACAGTCAGACTCTTGTCGAACGCGGCGATGGCGTCATCGATGCGATGTTCGTTGCGGAGGATCAGCCCCTCGTTGTTGAACGCGCCGGCCGTCTTCGTTCCGGAGGCGGTGGACGCGGGAGATGTGGATTCGCCCGAACCGATGTAGCCGAGGGCTTTGAGTTTGGCGATGTCTTCCGATCCTTCGTTTCGGTTGCGCGGCGGAGGGGGAGCGTCGGCGCGTAAAAAGCGGCTGGCGTAATCGAAGCTCCCCGTTGTCGCGGCCGGCGCGCCGGCGAGAGGTTGCGATCCGCCAGCCGCGGACGGCATGCCGCTGAGCGCGAGCAGCGTTGCGCAGACCTGCCGCACGCTGCCGCGCAACGGATGATGCGGCGCGGCTGCGATTCCGGTGCCGTAGATGAGATAGATCCCTTCCTTGCGATGCCACTTGGCCGCGGTGGCCGTGGCGGTGCTCGAGATTGCGACCGGCCGACCTTCGCGCCAGAAGAAACCATGATCGGAAGCGAGCATGAGGATCGCGCCATGCTGTTCGGCGATCGCCGCGTAGCGTCCGATGAGATCGTCGATCTCGTGGAAGTAACGGGCCGGCACGCCGCTGTAGCGATCGTAATCGGCCTGCGCAACCTGCGGCTGCTTCGGCGGCGCGAACGGCGCGAAGACGTGGCCGATCGTGTCCGTTCCCTGCAGGTAGACGATGGCCAGATCGGGCAGCGCCTCGTCTTCGTGAAGATAGCCGTCGGACGCGCGCCGGTAGATCTCCGTTTCGAGAAGGATGCGGCGCAGTGCCGCGGGCGGATCGGCGTAAGGGTTCGTGCTTTTCGCGAGCGCCGCGACCTCTTCGTCGGTGATCGACGGCAGATATTCGCGCACCCTCTGCGCGTTTACCGCCGCCTCGGCCTCGGCGAGCGCGCCCTGCGACCATGCGCCGCGATTGGGCGGCCAGACCACGCCCGCCGGCCGTTCCTCATCGCTGTAGAGAAACGTGAAGAGGCGGTCCGACACGTTGATCCCGTGCACCGGCTCCGCCGCATACGTTGCCCAGAGACCGAAGACTGCGGTCTTTTTGCCGGCCCACGTCAGCATGTTCCAGATGGCCGGCTTGAGGCGTTCGTCGCTCGTGATCGGCTCTTTTTCGTGCGTGAAGGGATTGAAGCGCGTGAAGTCGAGGATGCCGTGTTCGAGCGGACCGGTGCCGGTCATCATCGTCGTCCACACCAGCGGCGAGAGCGGCGGATAGTCGGTCTCGAGAACGCCTCCGGCGCCATTCGCGGCGAGACGATTCAAGTTCGGCATGGAGCCGTTCGCCATGTACTCGTCGAGGAGTTGCCAGTCGGCGCCATCGAGGCCGACGAAAATCACAGGCCTTGCCGGCCGTGACTGCCGCGCCAGATCGTTCATGGCGCGCAGCCGCTCGAATCCTTTCGGCAGATCGATGAGCACCGAGGTGCTCTCCGCGTGCACTCCGTCGTGAGCGAGTTGCTGCGCGATCGCCGACGCCATCTGGTCGGTCACGGCACGGCGGTCCGCGAGCAATGAATCGGCGGTCTGCGCGCTGGCCGCAGCGCGCGCCAACGCGGTCACACGCGCGCGCAGCGACACGCACCAGTTCGCGCCCATCCATCCTGACGGAAACGCGATCGGGGCGTCGTACATGAACCGCACGCGCATCGGCAACTCATCTCTCGATGCGGTTCCGGCGACGAGCGGCTCATCGAACAGGAGGCGGTCACCGACCGCCGCGGCGCTACAGCGTTCGCCGCCCGCCAACGGACGGAGATAGAGAGCGTGGGAGCGTACCGAGACTGCGGAGTCATGACGAAAGATCGTGGCAGTCCCGGACGGCTGAACGCGGACGAAGATCGCCAACAAAACCGCGAGAACGATGGAAGCCGCCGCCAGGACGGATTTCGAGGACATAAAAAAGAGGGCCCCGAAATCGGGGCCCTCAGGATACAACGATGAAGCGGACTGCTTAGAACGTCCAGCGAGCTCCGAGACGGATGGAGCGAGGACCAGTGAACGCGGTTCCCTTCTTCAGGAAGCTCGGGTTGGTCGCGGACGAGCGCGAAACCTGACCTCTGGAGTTGGTCGTTCCGGTGACGTTGAGAATGCCGCCGTCTCCGTTGCAAAGTGCGGCCGGCACGCCGGCGCAGATCGGATCGGAGTTCAGGTTGAAGCGCTGGTCGACGTTGGTGGCCGACTGGCGGTTGAAGACGTTGAAGACGTCGAGCAGGAGGTTCAGATGCGAACCGCCGAAGGCGATCGGATAACCCGCATGCACGTCAGCTTCGTAGTCCGAAGGACCACGGCCGAGGGCGCCGCGCGTGGTGAGGTAGTACTCCCAGTTGCGGTACGAGTTTGCGTAACCCTGCGCCGTCAGAGGAACACCGGACTCCCAGTGCGCGCCGACGCCGAGGTCGAGGCCCTTGGTCATACCGCTCGAGAACGTGTATGAGCCGTAGAACTTGACCTGGTGCGTACGGTCGTTGCTGAGGAAGCCGCTGTTGTTGACGAGGAAGTCGGCATAGTCAAACGCCGAGTTGATGTTCGGATCGAGCTGGCCGGTCGACGACTGGAACGTACCGTCGTAGTTGCCCTTGAGCTGCGACCACACGTAGCTGGTGAAGAACTGGTAGTTGTTGCTGAAGCGCTTCTGGGCATGCAGCTCGACGCCCTTGTAGGTGCGCTTCGCTTTGCCGTAGGTCACGACGTCGTTGCCGATCGTGGCGCCCGTCGAGCCCGTGCCGGAGCCCGGGTTGGCGATCAGGTACTCGCCGGTGCTGCCGATGAGGAAGTCCTCGATCACGTTGCCGAGGTTGCGATAGGTACCCTTGATGCCGACCGCCAGGTTCGGGGCGATTTCGTAGTCGGTACCGAGCAGGTACTCATCGATGTACTGACCCTTGAGGTCCGGATCGACCGGCTCCGTGCCGCCGCCGAGGAAGCGGAAGCCCTTACCGGTTGCCGCGAAGGCCGGAACGCAGCCGACCTTCACCGTGGCGGTGCAGAGGCTGGTCGACGGCGTGAAGTTGGTCGGCGTCGGGTCGAGGTTGGCTGCGTCAAGCTGCAGCTCGCCGCCGAACGCGCGGAAGTTGATGTCCATCGGGATGTTTTCGTAGAAGCGGCCATAGTTCGCGTAAACCTTGCTGCGGCCGTTGTTCGCCGGATCCCAGATCACTCCGAGGCGGGGCGAGAGGTCGTGCTTCAGGTTGATGGCCGTGGCGCCCGTGCGGTCGCCGACCTTCTGCTGCTCGAGACGGAGGCCGAGGTTGAGGGTCAGGTTCGTGAGGAGCTTCCACTGGTCCTGACCGTAAATCGCGGTGCTCGTATCCTCAGGAGACGAGGCAAGCGGATTCAGAAGGTTCGCCGAGAACGTCGACGGATCGTTCTTGTTGAGGGACGGTGAAAGGTCGTTAATGTATCCCTCGTGAACGTAGTACACCTGGCCGGTGGCCGGGCACGCGTTGTTGACGAGAGCCACGGTGCAGCGCTTGAAGATGAAGGCGCCGCCGCTTTCCGTGTTGGCGTTGACGGCTTTGATCTTCTCGCGGTCGGCGCCGACTTTGAACTGATGCTGGCCGAAGAACGCGCTGAGGTCGCCCTTGACGATGTCGCGCTGGTACTTCTGGTCCTGGAAGAGACCGAAGCCGCCGGTGACGACGGTCGGGACCTGGGTACGGTCGCTGATGCGGGCGATGGACGTGCCTTCGCCGCCGATCTCCTGCTTCTCATTGTGACGGCCAGCCTCGGCGTTGACGTTCCAGTTCGTGCCGAAGACGCCGGAGTAACGGCCGGTGTAGTCGTCACCACCGGTCTTCACGGTTCCGACGTAGGTGCTGGGCGGGCCGGCGATGGCGAAGATCGCGCCGGAGTTCGTGCTCGGATCGCCGAGGATGGAGAGGTTGAACAGCTGGCTCGAGGTGAGCGAGAGGCTCAACTTGCCTGCATACAGGTTGCGGGTGAGGGAGCTGCTTGCCGTGCCGCCGACCGGAACGGTGCAGGTGGGGCAACCGAGAACGATCAGCGGGGTGTTGATGCGCGTGCTCTGATCCTTCTCGCTGACGCGGTCATACGCGCCGTAGAACCACAGACGGTCCTTGATGAAGAAACCACCGACGTCCCCACCGTAGTCATACCGGCGGTTGACGTCGACGATCGTCGTGGACGTCGTGGGAAGCTTCGTGGCCGTGGCGTTCTTCGAGAACAGGCTGCCACCTTCGTCGTAGCCGAAGATGTCGCCGTGGAACTCGTTCGATCCGCTCTTGGTGACGGCGTTGATCGCGCCGCCGGTCAGACGGCCATACTCGGCCGGCAGACCACCGGTCATGACTTCAACTTCCTGCACGAAGTCAGGGTTGAGGCGCTTGCCCTGCAATCCGACACCGATCGAGGTCGTGTTCAGACCGTCGATGATGTATTCGTTCTCGCCACCTGACGATCCGTACACGGTCACGCTGCCGGCTGCGGCACCGGTTGACTCCGTGCTCGTGCCCGGCGCGACCTGCGCGGCGGCCACGAAGTTACGGCCGATCGGCAGCGAACGGAGCGTCTCGGACGTAACGTTCGCGCCCGAGATGTTCGACGTGACGTCGACCACCGGTGCGCTTCCGACGACGGTAACCGTCTCCGACGCGGCGGCGCTCAGCGTAACGTCGAGCGTTACCGTCTTGTTCAACTCGACCGCGACGTTATTCTGCGTCACGGGCGTGAATCCCGACAGCGTGGCCGTCAGGTTGTAGCTTCCCGGCGGGAGAAGCGTGAAACGGAAATTTCCGCCGGCATCGGTGACTGCCGTACGAACGCCCTGAAGAGCGGTCGAACGGACTTCCACGGTCACGCCAGGAAGAGCGGTTCCGCCCTGCTTGACCGTGCCGGCGATTGCGCCCGAGGTCGACGTCTGCGCAAACGCGCCGACGGCGACAAGGAGCACCATCGCGAACATCATGGCAACTCGAAACTTGTTTGAATGCATTTCGTTCATTCTCCTAACCATTACTTGAACTGCGGTTTGACTGCGGTTCGACCTGACGATTCATTTGAGGCTTGGCGTACCTCCCTGTGATTGATTGAATGACTTGCTGGCCGCGACGCGCTGCCTCCCGGCCGTTGACCGTAAAAGGCTGCATGCCCGCTGCCGTTGAAAGCCTTGGACCCCAAGGCGGCGCGAGGTTAGTATTTTTAAACGGTTAGCGCAAGTCGGGCGTTCATCGCCAACTGTCTCTCCTTCAATAATTCGGATTTTCGATTCGAATGATTGGTGTCCCACCCAATTGCCAACCTCCCTCATGCAGAATGGCCGCGTGCTCCGAAAACCGGCGGCGATCATCGTCGTCCTGCTGCTCATCGCCGCGTGCCGCGAGACCCCGCGCCGCCCCCTCAACGTCCTTCTGATCACGGTCGACACCTTCCGCGCCGATCGCGTCGGCAGCAACACGCCCGCGCTGGCGCGCCTCTCCCGCGAAGGCATCCGCTTCGACGCCGCCGATTCACCGGTCCCGCTCACGCTTCCCGCGCACTCGTCGTTGATGTCCGGCCTGTGGCCGCTGCATCACGGGATGCGCAACAACGGCATCGGCGTTTTTCCCGCCGCGCGGCAGACGCTGGCGACAGCATTCCGCAGCAGCAACTACCGCACGGGCGCGTTCGTCGGCTCGTTCATCCTCGATCACCGTTTCGGACTCGATCGCGGATTCGACCGCTACGACGACGAGATCGCGCGCAACGTGACCGACGGCAGCGGAAACTTCGACGCGGAACGCCGCGGTGCCGAGGTCGTCGATCGCGCGCTGGCGTGGCTGCGCGAAAACGACGCGCGGCCGTTCTTCGCGTGGGTGCATCTTTACGATGCGCATGCTCCCTACGCCCCACCGCCGCCGTATCCGCAGACGTACGACGGCGAAGTCGCGTATGTCGATGCGCAGGTGGCGCGATTGCTCGCGGCAGTCGACCGCGCAAACAGCATCGTCATCGTCGTCGGTGATCATGGCGAAGCGCTCGGCGAGCACGGCGAGTTGACGCACGGGCTGCTGCTTTACGAACCGACGCTGCACGTGCCGATGATCATCGCCGCGCCGTCGCTCGCGCCGCGCGCGATCCGCACGGCGGTGAGCACGGTCGATCTCGCGCCGACGATTGCGTCGCTGGCGGGCGTTCCGTTCTCCTCGCCGGTCGACGGCCGCGATCTCGCCGCCGATCTTCGGAACGGACGCGAGCCGCAACCGGCGCCGATGTATGCGGAGACGCAGTATCCGGCCACGTTCGGCTGGAGCGAGCTGTCGTCGATGCGCGTGGCGTCGACGAAGCTGATCTCCGCGCCAGCCGCGGAACTTTACGACCTGCAGCGCGATCCCGGCGAAATGGTCAACATATTGACGGATCAGCGCCGCGCCTACCGCGATCTCTCCACGCGGCTCGATCAACTCCGCGCAACCGCCGTCGCGTCCTCTCCATCCACCATCGACGCCGAAACGCGCGCGAAGCTGGCCAGCCTCGGCTACGTCGCGCCGGCGCCATCGACGTCCGGCGCGAAACGCGACCCGAAAAGTGTGGCTCCCCTTTTTCGCGCGTTCGAAGAAGCGTCGGCCATGCTCAACGCCGGCCGCGCGCGCGACGCCGCCGCATCACTCGAAAAACTCGTCCGCGACGATCCGGCCAACCACGTCTTTCGGGAAACGCTCGCCCGCGCGCTGAAGCAGACCGGCGACGTTCCGCGCGCGATCGCGCTCTATCGCCAGGCCGTCGCGCTCGCGCCGAGCGATGCCGACGCCTGGTACAACCTCGCGGTCGCGCTGCAGGAAAGCGGCAACGCGCGCGAAGGCGAAATCGCGCTGGCCGAGGCGGCGAAGCGCGATCCGAACCGCCCGGAGATCCACAACATCCGCGGAACGGCGCTCGCCGAAGCGTGCAATCTCGCCGAGGCGGAGAAAGAGTTTCGCGCGACGATCGCCGCCGATCCTCGCAACGCGCGCGCGTACAACAACCTCGCCAACGTCCTTTCGGCGATGAATCGTCACGACGAAGCGGCCGATGCCTATCGCCACGCAATCGAGCTCGCGCCGCGTTACGCCGATCCGTTAAACGGACTCGGCGCGATGCTCGTCAGCGATGGCCACGCGCGCGATGCGCTTCCGTATTTCGACCGGGCCATGCAGATCGCGCCCGACTACTACGAAGCGCAGCTCAATCGCGCCGTCGCACTGCAGATGTCGGGCGACGATGCCGGCGCCGCCGCGGAGCTGCAGCGCCTTCTGGCGCGCCTTCCGGCAAGTCCGCAATTCGCTTCGGAACGCAATGCTGCGCGTGCGTTTCTGCAACGATTGCCGACGCAGTTCCGTCGTTAATCTCTTTGGAGTATCCTTCGCCCAATTTCAAATCGGGCTCAAACAGGAGGTATACCGTGCGCTCTCGTTCCCTCCCCCTGGTCGGTTTCCTGCTCCTTCTCCTCCCCACTCTTCTTTTCGCACAGACCAACGCCGGATCGCTTTCCGGACGCGTCTCGGACGGCAGCGGTGCTGCTCTTCCGGGCGTTACGGTGACGGCCACGAACGAGGCCACCGGCTTCAATCGGACCGTCATCAGCGAGACGGATGGCTCTTACCGGTTCGCGTCGCTGCCGATCGGGACGTACGACGTGACCGCCGATCTGGCGGGCTTCGGCTCGCTGACGACGAAGAACGTCGAGGTCAACGTTTCCACCGATCGAACGCTCAACATCACCCTCAAACAGGCCACGGTCAAGGAACAGATCACCGTCACCGCCGCGTCGCCGCTGATCGAGACCACGCCGGCCATCGGCACCGTGGTCAGCCAGCGCGAGATCGCCAACCTTCCGCTGAACGGCCGGCAGTTCGCAAACCTCGGGTCGCTCGCTCCGGGAACGACGCTCTCCGTCAACAGCGACCCGACCAAGCCGGGCCAGCTCACCATCGCCCTCAACGGCGGCAGCGGCCGCAACGTCAACTTTCTCGTCGACGGCGGCGATAACACGGACGACACCATCGGCGGCGCTCTGCAAAACTACAACATCGAAGCGGTGCAGGAGTTCAACATCCAGACGCAGCAGTACAAAGCCGAATATGGCCGCACTACCGGCGGCGTTCTTACGGTCGTCACCAAGACCGGAACGAATGATTTCGAAGGAAGCGCCTACGAGTTCTATCGCGCCAAGGAACTCAATGAAAAGACCGAGACCGAGAAACTGAACGGCAGCGGCAAGTCGCCCTACCGCCGCGATCAATACGGCGCGTCCATCGGCGGCCCGATCGTCAAAGACATGATCCATTTCTTTGCGACGGCCGAACGGCTCGAGCGTCCGACGAGTTATGTCATCAACACCGGCGGGATTTACCCTGAATTCGATGGCAAGGCCGTTCCGACACCGTTCAAAGACAATCTCTTTACGGCGAAGGCCAGCGCCGACATCAATGCACGCCAATTTTTGCAGGTGCGCTATGGCTATCAGCGCAATTCCGACATTTATGGCGCCAGCCCGATCGTCCTTCCAAGCGCGCTCGGAACACTGACGAACGATTACCACTCCATCCTCCTCGGCCACACATGGCAGATCGGCTCGAACAAGGTCAACGATTTCGTTTTCCAGGACACGCACTTCAAGAACGCGATCCTTCCGACTTCGAATGATCCCGCCCTCATTTATCCCGGCGGCGTCAGCATTGGACAAAGTGTCAATACGCCGCAGACTACGACGCAGATCAAGCGGCAGTACAAAGACGACTTTTCCTGGTCATCGACGCTCGGCCAGATGCGCCACGATTTCAAAGTGGGCGCCAATTACATCGACGAGCCCCTCCTCGGCGGCGATTTCTCCACTGGAACCTCGGGCCAGTACACGCTGCGCGATAAGGTGAAAGGCTCGCCGGTCGTCGACATCGCTATCTTCAGCGGTTTCGCCGGCTACAACACGCCCATCAAGCAATACAACTATTACGCGCAGGACGACATCTCGTTCAATAAGAAACTGACGCTCAATGTCGGCATTCGTTATGACCTGTGGAAAGGATTCGATCTCAATCAAACGTCGAATCCCATCTGGCAGACACTGTCGACGCAGACGAAATACAACGATCCGTATCTGAAGGATTTCCAGGGCGGCAAGGGCGGAAAACTCAAGAACGACACAAACAATTGGGCGCCGCGCCTCGGATTCACATACGACGTCAACGGCGACTCGAAAAACATCATCCGCGGCGGCGTCGGCCGTTATTTCGACTTCCCTTATACGAATGCGACCATTCTTTTCCCGGCCGTGGCCGTGCAGTCGACGTACGGACAGAGCTACGCGTACCACGACGGCAACGGCATCAAGAACTCCAATGGCACCTTCTTCCAGCCCGGCCAGCCGCTGCCGCCCAATCAGCAGACCGGCGGAACCGCGGTCAATCCGCCCAACGAGGTGGCCTCGCCGACATTGGCCACTCCGTATTCCGATCAGGTCTCGCTCGGATACTCGTGGCAGGTCAACCCGTGGCTCGGGCTGAACGTCGACGCGTCGCACGTCAACTACAAGGACATCCCCTTCCGCTTCCGCGCGAATCCGATCGATCCGGCTACAGGGCAGCGCCGCTTCCCGGCGTTCGCCAGCTTCCGCATCTGGGACGGCGAAGGCTTCGCGAAGTACAACGGCGTGAACATCGGCGGCCACGCGCGGCTCGGAACGAAGTTCGAGCTGCAGGGCTTCTACACGTGGTCGCACACAACCGGCAACGTCCTGGCCGGCGCGGACGAGTTCCGCATCACCGACGCCGGACATCAGGGCGATCTGCGCGCCGTGCGCGATCAGAGCATCGATCCGTACGATCCTCTTTGCGATGCCTGCGTGGGACCGCTCGACACCGATCAGAAGCATCGCGTCACGCTCAGCACCCTCTACCGCGCGCCGTTCGGCATCAACGCCTCCGGCATCTTCCGCTATCACTCCGGCACGCCGTACACCGAATGGGCCGGCGCCGACATCAGTTGCGGACCGACGGGCACCGTGAACAAGTGCGCCGACGGTTATAACTTCGACCTCGCGCCGGGCGTGAGTCACGTCAACACCCTGCGCGGCAGCTCCTTCTCGCAGTTCGACGTCCGCGTGTCGAAGGAGTTCAAGTTCTATCGCAACTACGGAGTGGAGCTGATCGGCGAAATCTTCAATCTCTTCAACTCGAAGAACGCCGCCAATTTCAATGGTAACTGCGCGGTCAATGCAGCCGGCCAATGCACGTTCACCGGCGGCTTCGGCCAGGCCAGAACCTTCGCCGGCGATCCGGCCCAGGGCGAGCAGCGCCTCGCGCAGCTCGGCATCCGCGTTACCTTCTGATCTGCAATCCACGATTCGTTCGACTACGGGGCGCCGCGAGGCGCCCCGTACCGGATGGGGAACTCCCATCCAGGTCAGCGACCGCGGGCCACCGGCACCTGCATCGGCGCCGACGTGAATCATCGACTGGTTGATCCGTACAACAGGATCAATACGTGCGGATTAGCGGGTATACTTCCACAATGTTTCGGCGGAGATGAATCATCCGGCTATCGGCTCTTCAGGTCTGGTCTCCCCGAATGGTCCCTCAAACGGCCGTGGCCCTCGACCGGTTCGGATATGACCGCTACTGGCTCTCAGAGCACCATGGGCCTGACGCGCTCAGCGCGAGCCCACTCATTCTCTCGGCGATCGTGGCTGGCATTACGAACCGGATCCGCACCGGCCCCGCCGGCGTCCTTCTGCATTACCACAGTCCGCTCAAGGTCGCCGAAGATATAAGAATGCTCGAGCTGCTCTTTCCAGGCCGCATCGACCTCGGTATCGCCCGTGCGGTCGAACGGAATCAACGTATCCGTAATGCGTTACTCGATGGCCGGCCAGAGAACCGCGATTATGTCGACAAAGTGCGCGAGTTGTTACATTACGTTAGAGCGACGACGACGCCCGAGGATGAAGAGCACGTTCCGCCCGTAGTCGACACCACGCCCCAGGTATGGTTACTGGGCACATCGATCGAAAGTGCGAAGGTAGCGGCAAGTCTCGGAGCACGTTACAGTTTTTCACGCGTCATCAACAACAATCCTTCCGTTGCGCAGGAAGCATGTCGGGTTTATCGCGATTCGTTCCAATCGACAGACGGATGCCAGGCATATTGCAGCGTTGCACTTTCGTTTGTTTGCGCTGCGACGGAGGAGGCAGCACGCGCTAAGAAATCCCCAGCCGTACCTTCAGTGAACATTTTAGGGGATGAGGACACGATGTTCGAAGTGATCAGCGAAATCGAGCACGACAGCAGCGTCGACGAGATTGTCCTGGTAGACGCAGCGGAACGGCTTGAGGCAAAAATTGCCTCCTACGAGCGCGTCGCCGTCCGCTTCGGTCTCAATCCACAACCTGCAGCGCCGGCCGCCGCAACCTGATCGTAGCGGTAGTTAGGGCTGTTCCCCGAACGTCGACGAGCTCCAACGCCGGCGAGGCGACGAGGGCGTCGATCACTTCATCCGACACGTGGCAGCCTTCAATCGACAGGCGGCGTAGTGACGGCATGGCCGCCAGACGTTTCACACCAGCATCCGTAATGCCGCTGTTTGCAATGTCTAAGGCCACTAACGGCAGGCGCGCCAGGACACGCGTGCCGTCATCAGAAATCGCGTTGCCTCCGATAAAGAGCTCCTCGATCGGTATTTCCATGATCGCGGAGAGGTGGCGGTCTGTAAGACCGCAGCGCGAGGCGTCGAGCGCACGCAATGACATTGGCATACGGATGTCGGCGGCATTGCACGCACTCAAATCAATCCCTCCGACACCAAGTACGGCAAGCTTCCCGAACTGCTGTAAGTGCGGAGCGATCGCCGCTGACACGTTCGTGCGATTCAAGCCCAGGCTGCGAAGCGAATGGAATCCAACAAGCGCCGGAAGAACAGCGTCATCGACCAACTCGCACTCGCTGACGCCGAGGTTGACCAGCGTTTTTATCGAGGACAAAAGGGCAACACCGGCGCTCGAGACACGGGAATGGGTTGCGGCAAGCCACGAAAGCGTCCGCGACGATGACTCGGCCAGTGCCCTGAGAGTCTCGTCGCCGCCATTGGTGTCCGAAATATTGACCGCGGTCCATCCATGGCCGCGCAAGGCGGCGAATGCGGCGGGTGGTATACCGCGGCAGCTAACCACTTCGAATGCCGTCACTCCGTCCCGCACGAGTGCGGCCACAAAGAGCTCGAATGCAACTCCGTCGATCGATCGCCGGTCGGGCGAAGTCCACACCGGCTTTGCCGGACGGTAGTGGGGCCATTCATGAACGGGCATGAGTTCGTGCGCGCGCCGAAACAAGACGTTTCCGGGCCGCATCATAAGCAAGCAGCTCCTGTGCCGCGGCCGGCTTGGTAAAAATACGATTGACCATCATGTGGCAGAGCGAAAACATCAGCTCCCGGAGCTGCTTCGTCAACATCCCGGCGCGTGCGGCCGCGACAATTTCATTCATCGGCACTTCAACGAACCGGGCTCGGGCTGTAACGCGCTCCACGATGGTCGCTGATCGCTGGAGGTGAGCGTCGTTTGATCTATAGGCTTCGGCGAGCGTCTGTCGGAGATTCTTCACTGGAGGCACCAGCCGGCCCTTCATTCTGTCAATCCAGTTCGCCAGCAGTTGAGACCGTTCATCAAAGTCCAGACCCGACAACGCCAGTATCTGTTCGATCGCCAGGGTTGCGTACGCCAGCTTGTCAGCGAACGTATCCAGTGCGGCCGCGGCAATCGACTCCAGCGTTGCCTCGCTATCGGCGTGGAATACCGATTCGAAAAGAACGATCCCCGTTGCGCCGCCGTAACGATCGATTTCGCGCTCATAGGTGTCAAACGTGAGCCGATGCACGAAGCGCTCGAGCTGCTGCTCACGAAGCATATCGCGAAGCAATGTCATGACCGCGCCGTGTTGACCCTCGGGGTGCCGCAATCGCAGCCGTAAGTGAAAGTCAGGATCAGCGTATCTGATGAAAAACCATTGATCGATCAGGCCCTCACGCCGCAACTGTTGTGTCAATGGCTGAACCGCTGCCGCCAGGAGGTCGTCCGACATGCGCGGCGCACAGTACAGCTTTGCGAATAACCACTCATCGCCCGGCCGGAATGTGCGTACCTGCTGCGTATCAACAGGCGAAAAGACCGGTCTCTTTTCGGAAGCAATGCGATGGAAGGGCAGATCGATTTCGCAAACAAACCGTCCCTCCGGTCCTTCGGCAACCATTGTCTCGGGCCGTGGAAAGCACTCGGTAATCAGCAACTGTTCGGAACTCTTGATTCCGGCGCTCAGCAGCGGCAGTGCCCTTGGCGAACGCAGGTCGAGCAACAGACTCTCGTTGAACACGAGCGGCGGAACACCCGACTTGATTAAAAACTCAGCGATCGCCTTGATATCGCCGTGCTGCTCCAGCTCCGCTCGGGGGAATCGCCACCGCGCGGCCGATAGAACGACGCGGCCACATCGTACTCGCGGCAGGAAACGCCTGGAAGACAGCGCTCCCCAGGCCCATTCCAGCGGCATTGGACTATTCTGCGACTGCAGAGCTCCAAGAAACTTGAACAGGCCCGGGTTGCGATGAAACAAATAGTTGTGCCCCGAAGTCAGGCGCGGGACGACCTCCGTTCCGTCCGCAGTGGTAATGATGATCCTCTCGTCCGAAACACCCACGAACAAGGATTGCAGTGCGAGTTGTCTCGAGCTCTCCGACGGAATACCCAACACCGGCAGCTCCACAGCGCGCAGCGCCGGTTTCAACGAGACGTTCCACTGCGCAGGATCTGCAGGTTGATGGATGATTTCGGCGAGAAGAGCAGGCGCGGCGATTCTCTCGTCGGTGGCAACTGCGTCCCTCACAAATGCCTCGAGCTCTTCGGACGCGAAGGCGAAACGCGTCATCAGGCGCACGCCAGGCGGTCCGCCGGCGCCGCCAATGAAAACATCATAACGGCTGTCCGCACGTTGACTTAAAGTGCATAGGACATTAAACGACTCCTGAACCGGAAGAGGCTCGGAGTGGCTCAACGCCTTGAGATGTTCCGCTGTAAGCTCGACTTCGATTTCTCCGGGCCGAAGGCACGAGATCAGGTCGATGAGCAGCTCTTCACGCCGTCCAAACGGCGTGTCTTCGACTTCCGGTGGCGCTTTGAACGGCCGAAGGAAGCGTTCCGCGTCGGGTTCCGTCACCTCATCGATTGCGATCCCAACGTCGGGGTCGAGTGCCTCGAGCAAAGGAATCCGCGAGGCTTCGTATCGCGAAACGAAGCGCTCCTTGAAGCGCCGCAAAAGCGGATGCGTACGGGATCGGGCCGTGGATCGCAGAATGTCGACGCCATCGGCGATATCGCCGGCAACTTCGCTGGAGAGCGAAAATGCTCCCGGTTTCACCATGACGATGTTTGCAGCGAACCGTGACTCGCTGAATCCGAGCGCGCGCGCTTGACTGGTGATGCTATGGATGTCTTCCCTGCGAATCGCCCCTACGGGTACCGCGATCGATTCGACCGCCGCTGCATACTGGTCAAGACGCTTTGCAAGTGCCGGGTCTTCGCCGGCAAGAGCCGCCGTGGCCGCGTTCAGTGCCGAATGCGCGTCTGGCGGGGGTAACCCCGTCCTGGCGAGAACGCCGCGGTCGACCAGGGAGGTCACATACTCGGCAGCCGACGCCGTATCCACACCAGCGATCCCGGCGATGAATGAGATAAGACCGGCAGCGGGAACGGGTACCTTTGTGAACTCGATGACAGCGTCGAGCACCTCGTCACGGACGACTGTGGTCGTAACGTAAACATTCTTCTCCTCTCGTGTGAGATCGATGGCCAGGAATCGATACCAACGTCCTACGCGAAGCAGCGTCTCATTCCGGACGTAGGTGACGTCCGGCGTGCCGGCCAACTGCCGCAGACGCCTGCCGGCGAGTGCAAGCACATAACCATCGGCACGGGCATGCAGGCGGTAGTCCGCACGCGCTGCAAAACGCAGTTCCGTCTGCTCCGCGATCGTTCCGATCGATATACCGGCAAACAAGCCGAATGGAGCACAGCGCGACGAAGCTCGCACAAGATAGCGCTCCGCAGCCCGCTGTGTGCGCGATGCCTTGGCGGCGCTTCCATGACAAAGTGCCTCGAAAAGTGCCGGAGAGCCAACCTCGAGTGCAAGGGGGAACCTGGAATGATCGTCGAGCGGCAAAGCCGTATCGTTTGTGTACCAGTCACACAGCTCGCCGGCGGACAGCAGCGGAGAACGCAGGAGAAAGAAACCGTATGGCGCAAAATCGCGTGCCGCGGTCATGACGCTGGGCGCAAGTCGAGCAGGAGAAGCCGGTCCCACGCTGGTTCGATGTCACCAATCGCTGCCAATAACGTCAGGCCGATTCCCGCAATGCCTGTAATCAAGCCTGGATCTCGAATCCCATAACTCTTCCCGTCCTCGCTCCATGAGGTTGCGAAACCAGCCAGCCCGCGATCGTCGTACGGCATGTCGAGAAGAAATCGATACCAGCGCAGGGCCGCATTGCCGGCGCGTTCGTCGCCGGTCGCCAGGTGGAGGCGGTGAAACATGTGCGCCACTCCTGCAGCTCCATGACAGAGTCCGCCGTCGACGACGCCGGCTTGATCGGGCGGGCGAATGGCCGCTTCGGCCAGCGCACTCATGGCTCCTTCGCGAAAGTCGTCGATATCAAATGCGTTTGCGGCGCGCAGCAGTGCGATCACGACCGCCAGGTCGCCGTAGCACCACCCCAGGCGAGACGGGTATTGTTCGCCCGTAATGGCAACGGCCGCAGGGAAGACGGAGGAACTCCCGGGCGGCATCCGGTGAGCCATGATCCAGCGGCCGAGTGCGTGCGCCAGCCGGGCCGCGCGCTCGCGCTCGACGCCCGTTTCGGCGCAGAGAGCAAGAAAGACCAGGACTCCTGAAACGCCATGCGCGATGCCGACATCATAGGCACCCGCCTTGAAGAGCGACCCGCCGTCATAGGACAGTTGCTCCGGAGCACGCCGCCATACAGCCGTGTCGCCGCGCCACTCCGCCCATGCCTCCAGCTGGTCGATCATTCTGGAAATGAGCGCACGGCCTGCGTCGGTCAACGGATTCCGCTCGAGGACGAACACGCCCGCCCCGACGATCCCGCGCGTGAGCTCATAGACGAATCCGTCTTCGTACTGCTCGAGCGACGTCGCCAGTTGGGATTCCACGGCGTCCGCCGCCGAAATGCGTGCCGGATCGATCAGGCGCGCCATATGTCGCGCCACCCAGCCAACGCCCAGATAGCCTCCAAAGAGGTGCGGAGGAAAAACGAGTCTGGCCATCGAGCTCGTCGACGTGGCGAGCGAATCGGTTGCCACATCGAGCAACGCTTGAGAATTCGCTGCAAGCGCGGCATACACGAAAAACAATGCCCGGCCCGGGTGCCCCCAGCTGGCAGTGGCGAGCGTACGTTCGGTGTATTCCGGGGTCGCTTCGCGATGGGGAAAACGCGGTATGTCCGCGTGCCGGCGCAACTCCTGTCGGATGCTCTCCAGCCGTTCCGCCGCACGGGCGTTGTCGCTACCTTGAAGCGTTGCCCGCCAGCTCATCGCACTCACCCGGTGAATCGGATAACCCCAACCGCCGTTCCGCGGCGCTAGACGCTATTACAGCAGCATGTTCCGTTGCAGGTTGAGTCCGAGTCACAAACGTAGGTGCAGGTCGAGTTGATGAACGACATACCGACGACTTCGCGCTGGGAATAGCCATCGCCCGTCGCCACTTCGATGGAGGCGATATTCAGCCGAAGAGGACCTGAGGTTTCATTCGAGGAGGTTTCACGGAGAATTGTCATGATGTCCTTTCTTGTCAACGCGCTCGACGGCTGATTGGGGTGCCACGAAGGATATATTCAATGATCGAAGGGCGTCAAGCGAGAATTGCTGAATTCGCTTCCAGACGCAACTTCGGCCGTCACCAAAACAACTACGCCATCTGGCACAACGGCAATCCGACACCTCATGGATCGCCGTACGTCGACGGGGGGCACCGCGCGGCGCCCCCGTACCTTTTTCGTGACAGCTTGTCCTCGCGCGGAGAGCGGAATGGCCTCACGATGGCAAAGCCAGCCATGTAACTCGTTGAAATCACTGCTGGAATTTCTTTTCACCCGTGGCACGCGTGCGGCAGCAGGGCCTCGGCGAGGAGAGAGAAAAGCCCCATGCCCAAACGGTTGATCCCTGTAGTGTTCTTCGCGGCCGCAGCCTCCGCATTCGCACAATCGCTCACGGAAAAAATCGACGTCGCGCTCGTGAACGTCGACGTCAGCGTCACATCGCACGGTGCGCCCGCGCGCGGCCTGACTGCGGATGACTTCGAAGTTCTTGAAGATGGCGTGCCGCAGAAAATCACCCACTTCTACGCCATCGAGAACACGCGCGGCAACGAAACGCCGGCCGCATCGCCGGCACCGGCTGCGGTCCTGGCGGCAGCGCAGCCCGACGCCAGCGACGAGCGATTCCGCCGCCGTGTTCTGGTGATCGTCGACAACCGGCACATCACGCGCCACGACCGCGACGTCGCGCTCGCAAAACTCGAGCAGTTCATCAATCAGCATTTTCAGGAAGGTTCGTACGACTGGTCGCTGGCCATGATCACCAACCGCGCGCACATGCTTCTTCCGCTGACGTCGGACAAAGCGCGCATTCACGATGCTCTGATCACCGTGCGAAACGCCATGGCGGGACGCCCGGTCGCGAACATGGCCTTGTTCGACGACGGCATCGCGCGGCATGCGCCGGGCGCGACGGCCACGGACGATGAGAATGTGCGCTGGAGCGGCGCCACGATCGCCGGAGCGGATTCGGGCGCGGAGGCGGCGAATGAGCTCGTTCGTGAAGCCAACCGCTTCGAAGAAGCCGGCGATCTGGTGAGAACGTACGGCGCCATCACCGAAGCCACCCGTTCCTTCGCCACGCTGCCCGGCCACAAGATCGTACTGCTCCTTACCGACGCATTCGGCGACGGACTGAATCCACTGCAGTTCGGCGGATCGGCCGCCGCCGGCCGGATGGCCAGCGCGGCCGCGATCCTGCGCCAGCGTGTCGTTCACGACGTGAACGCTTCGAACGCAAGCATCTACATCATCGGCACGGGCGGCCTCAAACCGGTCAACGTCGGCGCGGACGCCGCCGGCGGCGGGATGTACAACAACGCCTTTCAGGGACTCTCTCCGGGCGCCGGCGTGCCCGGCGGATCGATCTACTGGCTTGCCCATGAAACGGGCGGCGAAGTCTTCACCGGCAACCGCATCGATCAATCGCTGAGCAGTTTCAACGAGGCCTCGTCGAACTTCTACTCGCTCGCATATCGTCCGCCGCACGGCGAAGACGCCAAATATCACCGCATCTCCGTCCGCGTGAAGCGTCCCGGCCGTTACATGCTCGCCTATCGCGGCGGCTACTCCAGCCTGCCCGTCGGCGCGCAGTTGCAGCGGGCCATGACCTCGCCGGCTGCCGCCGACATGCAGCGCTCTACCATGCCGGTAACGCTGGTCACCGGAACGGTGAAGGAAACGAAGGATGCGGTGACTCTTCCGCTCTTCGTGAAGGTGCCGGCGAAGAGCCTGCAATTCATTCCGACGGAGCGCGGCACCGTCGCCGTGGTCGAAGTATTCATCTCCGTCTTCGACCAGGACGGACGGCGCATCGCCAACTTCGCCACCGCGCGTGAAGCGCACGCGCAGGCGGGAACGGAAGCCGCCGGCGATTTCATCGAACAGGATTCGTTGAAGCTGCGCCGCAGGGCATCGTACAAAGTCGTCGTCGCCGTCCACGATCAGACTACCGACGCCGTCGGCATCGCATCGACCGTTCTTACTCAATAGGATCTGACATGAAAAACGTGACGATGACCCTTCTGCTCCTCGCATGTGCGTCGATTGCCGCCGCGCAACAGCAGCCGCTCACCGAAAAGGTTGACGTCAACCTGGTCAACGTCGACGTCACCGTCACGGCGAGAGGGCAAACGGTCCAGGGATTGACGAAGGACGACTTCGAGGTCCGGGAAGATGGCGTCCTTCAGACCATCACGCATTTCTACGCTGTCGAAAGTGCTCCGATGCTCGTCAAGCGCAACGAACAGCGCGACGGAGCTTCGGCCACGACGGCGGAGATGGCCGACGAACGATTCCGCCGCAAAGTGCTCCTCATCGTCGACTACGCACACACCTCGAAGATCAACCGCAACCGCGCGCTGGAACGCCTCGAACACTTCATCGATGACCGGTCCGCCAACGGCCAATACGACTGGTCGATCGAATTGATCGGCAGCGATCTGAAGATGTTGTTGCCGCTCACTTCCGACAAGACACGCATCCACGACTGCATCGAAGCGATGCGGCACGATGGTCTCTGGCAGCCTTCGCCCGATGTTTCGCCGATCAGCCTCGACGTCCGCCTGCCGACCATCGATCCTTTTCTGGCCATGTCCGATGAGGTCTACACCGCCGTCGCCTTCCGCGCCGTTCGCGACGGAGCGCGCGCATTCGCTGCCGCGGAGGGAAAGAAAATCATCCTCCTGATTTCCGCCGGCTTCGGCGATGCACTGGACGGCGGCTTCGGCGCCACTCCGCAGGGGCCCGCCGCATCAGCGGTCGCTTCGTTGTCGCGTCAGATGCACAGCCTGCGCGAAATGCTGATTCATGAAGCGAACGCCTCCAACCTGAACTTCTACATCATCGACCCTGAAGGTGTCGTGCGCATTGGAACGGCCGGAGCGCGCTACTGGATGGCTCGCCAGACCGGCGGCGTCTTCCTCGGCGGCAACTATCCGGAGCGATCGATCCAGAAGTTTGAGGAGCTCTCGTCGAACTTCTATTCGCTCGCCTACCGCCCACAACACGCCGAGGATTTCAAGTATCACCGCATCACGGTGCGCTTGAAGAAGTTCGGCTCGTACCATCTTCAGTACCGCGACGGCTATGGCAGCCTGCCGATCGACGCCCAACTGGAGCGGACCCTCGCCACGCCGAATGCCGACTCGATGCAGACCGCGTCCATCCCTTTGTCGGTCAGCGCCGGCGAGCCGCGGCAGGAAAAGGGAAAGCTGCTTCTCCCGGTCGCGATCAGCGTGCCGCTGAAGAACCTGCAGTTCGTCCCGTCGCGCTACGGTAGCGATGCCCGCGTCAATCTGTTCGTCTCCGTCTTCGACGCGAACGGCCGCAACCTCGGCGTAACGCGCTTCGTCACCAGCGCGCACGCCAAAGGCGACGAGACCACCGATCACGGCGATCTGATTCAGAACGCCACCCTGCGCCTCGCCAAAGGCGCGCACACCATCGTTGTCGCCGTTCACGATCAGGTCACCGATTCCGTCGGTGTCGCAAAGAAGAGGATCGAGCTCTGATGAAGACCCCCATTGCTTGTTCGCTGTTGTTGCTGTGCGCCGGAGTGCTGAGCGCGCAGGTTTCCGAGTCGATCGACGTCCGCGTCGTCAATGTCGACGTCACCGTCACGTCGAAAGGTGCGCCGGTCCGCAACCTCACGCGCGCCGACTTCGACATTTTCGAAGACGGCAAGCGCCAGACCATCACGAACTTCTACGCGTCCGACGAATCGCAGACGACGACGATCAACCGGTCCGCCGTCGCAGCCGCGGCTCCGTCCGCTCCCGCTCCGGTCGTGCAGCCGGATGAGCGCTTCCGTCGCAAGGTGCTCGTGCTCGTCGACAATCACCACACCACCCGCCGCAGCCGCGACCGTGCACTGGCGCAGCTCGAGACGATGGTCAACGACAAGTTCCACGGCGACTACGACTGGTCGATCGGCGTCATCGGGCGCGGCGTCACGCTGATCCTGCCGCTGACCTCGGACAAGACCGCCGTCCACGAGGCGCTCGGAATCGTTCGCCGCCTCGGCACGCGCGGCGACGCGCCGGCCACGATCGCCGGAGCGGTCGACCGAGGAGGAGTGTCTACCAGAAATGATGTGGATAAGCCCAGCTGGTCCGTGTTCGATAGCGATTTCACCGCGCGACTGCAGCAAGCCGCGGACAGCGACGACCAGGAGCGCGTACTCGCTTCCAATTTCACCGTTCCCGCCATCATCGACGCGGCCCGCGGCTTTGCCAGCGCGCCGGGGCGAAAAATCGTCCTGCTGCTCACCGGCGATCTCGGCCTCAACGACGTCGACTTCGTCTCGATGGGAAGCCTCGGCAGCGCAATGTCCGTCCGCGGCACCGGAGGGATGCGCGTCAACGAAGAGCAAGCGAACAAGCGCAGCCTCGAGTCGGTCCGGCGCACGCTTGTCCAGGAAGCGAACAGCGCCGGCGTCAGCTTTTTCGTCTGGAACGTGGAGGGGTTGGAGGGAGCGGACCTGACACAGGCGCATGGGACGAACGTCGGAACGCTGACGAACAACTCCGGCGAGTTCTGGATCGCGAACGAGACCGGCGGCCGGCTCGTGGCCGGCAACGATCCGGCCCGCTCGCTCGCGGAGTTCGACTCGACCTCCTCCACTTTCTATTCGCTCGGCTATACGCCGTCGCATCCCGACGACGGCAAGTACCACACGATCAGCGTGCGTTTGAAAACTCCGGGCAACTACGCGTTGTCGTATCGCACCGGCTACAACAGCAGTTCGAGCGCGGTGCAGCTCGCGCGCGCGATGACTTCCCCCACCGCCGCGGCGATGCAGAACAACACCCTCGGCGTCATGCTGGCATTCGGCACGCCGGCGCCGGATGGCCGCGATCTCAAAGTCCCGATCGAAGTGAAGGTGCCGTTCCGTTCCGTGCAGTTCCTTCCCGGCAAGGAGGGCGTGGCGGCCGATCTCATGGTCTACGTCTCCGTCTTCAATGACATCGGCAAAAATCTCGTCGCGTCGACTTTTCCGCTCAAACCGGCCTTCAAATCGGGCAAACCGGATCTGAACGGCGTGATGGTCTACCGCAACGCAATCAAACTTCGCAAAGGCGAACGGCAACGAGTCGTCGTCGCCGTCCGCGACACCGTCACCGACACCGTCGGGATGGCCACGAACGTCGTGAGGTTCTAAATCATGAAAACACTCATCACCGCCTCTCTCCTTTTCGCCGCCACCTCGCTCACCGCGCAGGTCACCGAGTCGATCGACGTCCGCGTCGTCAACGTCGACGTCACCGTCACATCAAAAGGAGCGCCGGTGCGCGGACTCACGCGCGACGACTTCGAGATTTTCGAAGACGGCCGGCCGCAGAAGATCACGAACTTTTACAGCGCCGAGGCGCCGGCGCGAGCCGTCGTCGCGACCGCACCGGCTGCGGCGCCTTCCGTCGCCGCTGCGCCCGCGGCCGAGCCCGATCCTCGTTTCCGCCGCAAAGTGCTGGTGCTCGTCGACAACCGCCACACGTCGCGGCACCAGCGCGACGTCGCTCTGCGCGAGCTCGAAGCGATGATCAACGATCGCTTTCACGGCGAGTACGACTGGTCGATCGGCTTGATCGGCCGCGGCGTCACACTCATCCTGCCACTTACCTCGGACAAGACCGCCATCCACCAGGCTCTCGAGCTCATTCGCAGGAGCGGAACGCGGCAGGAGGGCGCCACGACCTTGGCCGCGGACGGCGCAGCGGAGCACCCGATCGGCGACAACCCTACGGGGTGGTCGATCTTCGACACCAATTACGCGGAGAAGCTCAACACGTCCATGCAAATGGATATGAGCGAGCAGTTGATCGCGGCGAAGTTCACAGTTCCCGCCTACCTCGATGCCGTTCGCGGTTTCGCCAGCACCTCGGGACGCAAGATCGTGCTGCTCATGACCGGCGATCCGGGGTTGAACGATTCGATCTTCGTTCCGCACTTTCCCGCCGTCAGTGAAGGGACGACCCCTAACACCAGTGGGCCGCGCGCCTCAACGACCGCAGACGATGCCCGCGCGCTTGACGATCTGCGCAAATCCATCGTCCGTGAAGCCAACTCCTCGGACGTCAGCTTCTACATCTGGAACGTTCAAGGTCTGGTGCCGCTCGGCGACGTCGGAATCGCATCGCAACCGTTGACCGACACGTCCGCCGTCTTCTGGCTTGCGAACCAGACCGGCGGACGGCTGGTCACCGGCAACGACGCCGCGGCCGCCGTGCAGGCGTTCGATACGGCGTCGTCGAGCTTCTACTCGCTCGGCTACGCGCCCACGCATCCGGACGACGGCAAGTACCACGCGATCCGTGTGCAACTGAAGCGGAAAGGCGATTACTCGCTCGAGTACCGCACCGGCTACAGCGGCGTTCCGGCCGCGACGCAACTCGCGCGCGCGATGACCTCGCCCACGGCGGCGGCCATGCAGGACAGCGCCTTGCCGGTCACGATGTCGATCGGATCGCCCGAGGGGAAGGGCGGCGAAGTCACGGTGCCGATCGCGGTCAAAGTGCCGTTCCGCTCGCTGCAGTTTCTACCCGGCAAACGCGGCGTGGCGGCGAACGTCGTCGTCTACGTCTCGGTCTTCAACGACATGGGCAAGAACCTCGTGGCATCGAACTTCCCGCTCACGCCGGCGTTCACGTCGGGCGTCCCCGACGCCAACGGAGCGCTCGTCTACCGCAACGCCATCAAGTTGCGCAAAGGGGAGCGGCACCGCGTCGTCGTGGCCGTCCGCGACACCATCACCGACAGCGTCGGAATGGCCACCGAGGTCGTGAAGTTCTGAGGGGCTCGCGAGAGGAATAAGGTCTCTCTCGCCTGCGGTTTACCCCTGTCCACGCCGTTTGACCCTTTGGTCGACGTGTGCTAGAAAGCGTGGTCTTTTTCCTGGAGGTCATTTCGTGTACGCCATCATTCGTTCCGGTGGAAAGCAATATCGAGTCGCGCAGGGCGAGACTCTCTTCGTCGAGCGCGACGTGCTCAGCAATGCTGACCAGGAAAAGGTCACCTTCAATGAAGTGCTGATGGTCGGCGGCGACAAGCCTCAAGTCGGCGTGCCGATGGTCAGCGGCGCGTCGGTCGCGGCCACCGTCGTCCGCGAGACCCGCGGCGAGCGCATCATCGTTTTCAAGAAGAAGCGCCGCAAGAATCACACGAAGCGCAAGCACGGGCATCGTCAGGATCTCGTCCAGCTTCGCATCGACAGCATCAATCTCTAAGGGGAGACAGCCATGGCTCATAAAAAAGGACAGGGCTCGTCGCGCAACGGCCGCGATTCGCAGCCGAAAATGCTCGGCGTGAAGCGCTTCGCCGGCCAGTTCGTCACCGGCGGTTCGATTCTGGTCCGCCAGCGCGGGACGCGGTTTTATCCCGGCGTGAACGTCGGCATCGGCCGCGACCACACGCTCTTCGCCAAGATCGACGGCATCGTGAACTTTCACGACAAAGGCGAGCGCGGACGCTTCATCAGCGTCACCCCCGCCGAGTAATCCGACTTCCGACGTTGTGATGACGCCGCTCCGAAAGGGCGGCGTTTTTGTTTGTTTGTCATCCTGAGGCGGCGGCACCCCGGAGGGGTAAAGCGCGCCGAAGGATCCCCGGCTGGTAACCGCCGCACCGCCACCCGCGGTTAGCAGCCGGGGATCCTTCGCCGTCCTCGACCCCTCCGGGGTGTCGGCGGCTCAGAATGACAGTAGTGGCAAACCCTTCGCACAAAGCTCAACCGCAATGTTCATCGACCAGGCCACCATTCGCGTCAAAGCCGGAGACGGCGGGAAAGGCTGTATCGCCTTTCGACGCGAGAAGTTCGTCCCGAAAGGCGGCCCGTCGGGCGGCGACGGCGGCGCGGGCGGATCGGTCTGGATCGTGGCCTCGCGGCGCCTGAACACGCTCTACCACCTGCAGTTTCAGCGCGAGTGGAAAGCGGGCCGCGGCCAGCACGGCATGGGCTCGAACTGCTCCGGCTACGACGGCGATGACGTCACCATCGAGTTGCCGATCGGATCGGTCGTTCGCGACAAAGCGACGCAGGAAGTCATCGCCGATCTCACGCATGAAGGGGAGCGCATCCTCGTCGCCAAGGGCGGGCGCGGCGGCTGGGGCAACCAGCACTTCGCCACCGCGACGCGGCAGGCGCCGCGTTTCGCGCAGGACGGCAACGCCGGCGACGAGCGCGAGCTCTTCATCGAGCTGAAACTGATCGCCGATGTCGGCCTAGTCGGACTTCCGAATGCCGGCAAGTCGACGCTGATCTCCGTCATCAGTGCCGCCAAGCCGAAGATCGCCGACTATCCCTTCACCACGCTCATCCCGAACCTCGGCGTGGTCAGCGCCGACGACAACGAGACGTTCGTCGTCGCCGACATCCCCGGCCTCATCGAAGGCGCGCACGAAGGCCACGGCCTCGGCGACCGCTTTCTCCGCCACGTCGAGCGCTGCTCGGTGCTGGTCCATCTCGTCGATCTCTCCGCGAATGAGACGCCGGATGTGGATGCCGAGGTCGTCGCGCATGAGCTGGAGCGCTACTCGGAACTGCTGGCAAAAAAACCGCGCATCGTCTGTGGCTCCAAGCTCGATTCCGCCGTCCCGGGCAACTCCGAAAAGCTGCGCGAATACGCGGCGAAAAACGGCTACGACTACTTCGAGATCTCCGCGGTCGTCGGCGAAAACGTGCGCGAGCTCGTACGCAAACTGGCCCGCTTCGTCCGCGAGAATCGCGAAGTGCCGGAGCTTCACGATGCGGAGGAAGCGGCCATCCTCCAGCATCCAGCGATATGAGAATCGGCATCGTCGGCGGCACCTTCAACCCCTTCCATCGCGGACATCTCGATCCCGTCCTCGCCGCCCGCGAGAAACTGCAGTGGGACCGCGTGCTCTACATTCCCGCCTGGCGCCAGCCATTCAAAACGGATCGCGACGCCGCGCCGGGACCGCACCGCTTCGCCATGACCGCACTGGCAATCCGCGATTACGACGCGCTCTACGTCTCACCGATCGAGCTCGAACGCGGCGGCATCTCGTACAGCGTCGACACGCTCGAGGAGTTGCATCGTCAGTACGCCGGCACGTCCTTCGACTGGATCATCGGCGACGACAATCTCGCCGACCTCGATCGCTGGAAGGATCCGGAGCGGCTCTACAAACTCACGCGCTTCGTCGTGCTCACCCGCCACATGACACCGGGCGCCCGACATCCGACAAACGCCACCGTCGTTTTCGCCGACAACAACACCGTCCCTGTTTCCTCCACCGAGATCCGGCGCCGCGTCCGCGCCGGTGAGCCGATCGACGGTTTGGTCGATCCCCTCGTCTCGCGTTACATTGACCATTACGGCTTGTACAAAGAGGGCCTACTTTGACCGATCCCATTCAACACCGCGTGCGCACCGCGGTTTCCGCGGCTCTGGATAAGAAAGCATTCGACCTCGACGTCCTCGCAGTCGGCGGCCTCACCTCGATCGCCGATTACTTCCTCATGTGCTCGGCCACCTCGGAACGCCAGGCCGTGGCCATCGCCGACAGCGTCGTCGACAAGCTCCGCGAGGACGACCGCGTCAAGCCGCGGCTCGTCGAAGGCACTACGCCCGGGCGCTGGATCCTGCTCGATTACGGCGACTTCATCTTCCACATCTTCACCGAGGATTGCCGCCGGTTTTACGGGCTGGAGCGGCTGTGGGGTGATGCGCCCAACGTCACCGCCGAATTCAGCGAGGAAGCAGCACCGGCGAATGTCCGCCGCACGAAGACATCGTGATCCTGTCCTGAAGGACTTCGTCCGCACGAGGAGCGCCTCGATGCGAACGCTCCTGCAGACGGTCGAGAAAGTCCTCGATCACGACGTCAATCTCCTCCTCCTCGGCGAGTCCGGCAGCGGCAAGGACTTTTTCGCCGAAGCGATTCACGCGTGCGGAAATCGCCGCGGCAGACCGCTGGTCAAGATCGACTGCGCCGCGATTCCGGCGGATTTGTTCGAGTCCGAACTATTCGGCTACGAGAAGGGCACCTTCACCGACGCGCAATCGCGCAAGCTCGGCAAACTCGAGACTGCGTCCGGCGGCACGATCTACTTCGACGACATCGCCGCGCTTCCTCCGACGCTCCAGGCCAAGCTGCTGCGCGCGATCCAGGAGAAGCGTTTCACGCGTCTCGGCGGCAATCAATCGATCGTGCTCGACGGCCGCGTCATCTCGTCGTCGAGTATGCCCGCCGAGGAGTTGCTGAGCGGGCTGCGGCGCGATCTTTTTTATCGCATCAACGTCGTCACATTGACCATCCCGCCGCTGCGCGAGCGCCGCGAAGACATCGCCCGGCTCGCGAAGACCTTCCTGGCCCGCCGCAAGCGCGGCATCGATGCCGAGGCGATGCGGATGCTCGCGGATTACGATTGGCCGGGCAACGTTCGCGAGCTTCGCAACGTCATCGAACGAGCCGCGTTGCTGGAGACGGCCGACGTCATCACCCCCGCGTCGCTGCCGCCGCTGAACGCCGGCAGCATCGAAACGGCAGCACGGCAGCGATGGACGCTCGACGAGCTCGAATCGCGCTACATCCGCGAAATCCTGCGCGAGACGAAATCGAACTACAGCAGCGCCGCGAAGATCCTCGGCATCAATCGCAAGACGTTGCTGGAGAAGCGTCGAAAGTATGGGATTCAATGAAAATCCAACTCCTCTGGCCGCGCTCCACCGCCGACGCCGAGCTCGCGGCCGTCGCGGAGCGTTACCTCAATCGGATCAAGCACTTCTTCCCGATCGAGATCGTCGAAACAGCGCCGCAGCGCGGTAGACAGAGCGAGAACGATGTGGCTATCATGCGCGCCGATTCGGCGCGGCTGCTGGCCGCGATTCCCGCCCAGGGCCACGTCGTCGCCCTCGATGAGCGCGGCCGGTCGATCGATTCTTTGAAGTTCGCGAAGTGGCTGGAACGACTCACCATCGAGCAGCCGCACGGCGTCATTTTCGTGATGGGAGGGGACGTCGGACTGGACCAGTCCGTGCGGCAGCGCGCCGATGACGTCCTCAGCCTTTCGGCAATGACGCTTCCGCATCAACTGGCCCGCGTCATCCTGCTGGAACAGATCTACCGCGCCTGCACGTTGATGCGGAACATTCCGTACCACAAGTAAGGAGAGCCGGGCTCGAAATGGCAAAAGCAATGGCAAAGACAAAAGAAAAAGCGCACCCGTATCAGGAGCACATCGACGCGTTGCGCAAGAAGCAGAGCGACATCCTGCAGGCCTTCAAACGCGACAAGCAGGCCGTCAACACGCAGTCTGACGACGGCATCCAGGATCTGGCCGACAAGGCCGCCAGCGCCTACTCGAAAGAGCTGAACCTCTCGCTGTCCGACGGCGAGCGCAACCTGATCGTCCTCATCGAAGAGTCGTTCACCCGCCTTGACAACGGCAGCTACGGCACCTGCACCAACTGCGGCGCCACCATCGGCGACAAGCGCCTCGCCGCCGTCCCCTGGACGCCGTACTGCATCGACTGCCAGGAACTGCAGGAGAAGGGGCTTCTTTCGTAGTTTTTCATTCAGCAGTTTTTCGAAGGGAGCGCGATCCGCGCTCCCTTTTTTTGTTTTTAATCTGCGTAAATCTGCGTAATCTGCGGATTCGTTTCTCTCATGCCCAAACCGCTCGCCACAGTCCTCGCCCAAATCGCGCAGAAAAAGATCCCGCCCGTCATCCTCGTCGGCGGATCGAGCGATTTTCTCGCCGAGGATGCCTTTCGCGATCTCCGCGACGCCATCGCCGCCGCGAAGCCCGGCATCGCCATCGAAGGATACGAAGCCGGCAGCGAGCTGGCGGCGATCCTCGACTCCTATCGCACCTCATCGCTCTTCGCCTCGGCGCGGCTGATCGTCGTCTCCGAGGTCAATGCGTTCGTTTCGGCAAAAGAGCTTGCGTCGCTGTATGACAAATCGGTCGCTGACTGGAAGTCCGCGAAGACGGACAAGAAGCGCACCTCCTCCGCCGCGAAATTGCTCCACGTCCTCGGCTTGGTCGGCGCCGACTTCGACATGACCGACAAGCAGATCGCCACCGCCCTCGGCGTCGCGCTCGATCCCGTGCTCACCGACATGCTCGCCTTCTGCCGCACGACCGGGAAGAAGGCCTCGCGCGGCGAAGACGATGCGGCGCTGCTCATCGAGGCCGTCACCCGAGGCGGCGCGCCCAATACGTACCTGCTCATGCGCAGCGGCGAGATTCCGCGCGAATCGGCCACCGTCGAGCTGATCGACCGCAACGGCGCGGTGGTGGTCATGGACCTCACGCGCGACACGTACGCCGGCGCGCTCGAGCGCGCGATCGCGGACGTCGCCGAAGATGCGCAAGTCCGCTTTGACGGCCGCGCGCTCAACGTGCTGCGACAGCGCCTCGGTATCGAACGCCTGCTCGCCGACAAGTTCTCGAAAGAAGTGCCCGACCTGCGCATCGCCGTCTCCGAAGCCCAGCGATTGGCGACACTGGCCGGCGTGGGCGGACGCGTGACGGCCGAGATGGTCGAGCGCGAAGTGGCCACCGTCGAAGGCGGCGCGCGCTACGAATTCGGATCGCTTTTCACCGAGGGGAAGATCGTCGAGGCGATTTCGAAGCTGCGCGATCTCGTGGCGCAGGCGCGGCGCGAAGATCCGAAAGCGCCGATCGAAATCCAGTACGGCAAGTTTCTCTTTCCGCTCGCCGACGAAGTGCGCCAGATGATCGGCATCGTCTCCTTCGCCCGCACGAACCGCATCGATCTGAAAGCGCCGATGAATTACAACCGCTTCAAAGACACGCTCGCCGATCGTCTGGGCGACTCGCTGAAAGCCAACGGCTTGGTGCGTCAGAGACCGCATCCATTCCCACTGCACAAGAAATGGGAAGCGGCGCGCAATCAGACCGAGGCGAGTTTGTTTCGCGCGCTGGCCGCGCTCGCGGACCTCGAGATCAAGCGCAAATCCGGCGGCATCCCCGCCGACCTCGGCATCGAGACGTTCCTGCTTTCGCGCTTGCGCGCGTAACCCTGGGAACGCGGGCGTCCCGCCCGCAGTCGAGCACGATTCTGCCAAGTACAGCGGGCGAGACGCCCGCGCTCCCAGCTACACCTCGCTTGCTTTGCGCATCTGCCACAGCAGATGGCTGAGGTGCGACCGCCGCGACTCGCCCGTCGTCACGATCAGCAGCTTGGTGATCTTCAACTCCAGCGGGTCGGTGAGCAGCAGGATCAGCATCTCGCGGATGAAGTTCGTATTCAGCGTGACGTCGTTGTCGGTGCCGACGCCGAGGCGCAGCCCTTTTTTCTCCCACCACGAGAACGGGTGATCTTTGTAATCCGACAGCGCGCCGGTCAGTTTCTTGTTCGATGACGGCAGCGAAACCAGCGTCAGGCGCTTGTCGATCATGCGATTGAGCACGTCGTGCTGGTAGTGCTCGACCTCGCGCGCGTGATGAAACTTCGTCTTCGTCGCCAGCGTCGCTTCACCATCTGTCAACGGCTGGCCGCGGAGAAGCTTGTCGAGGATCGGATCGCGACCGGTCCAATCCATGTCGATGATTTCGTCGCGCTCGCGGCCGAGCGCCTCGCCTCGGGCGTTCGCGGCCAGCACGCGCTGCAGCATGCGGTGGAAGTAGAAATTGGGATTGATGCCGAGGGCCAGGCCGTGCTCGATGGCATCGACGTACCAGATGTTCATCGCGTTATCGACCGCCTGCACGCCTTGGCGCAGCGTGTTCCACGTTTCGCCGTGATGGCTGCGCGTGCGGAAGCCGTACGCCTGCAGCTTGCGAAAGCCGACGCGCATCTCCTGAAAATGCGCCTTGCGATAAAACCCGCGCTCGTTGCCGACGGTATCGACCTCGGTCACGACGTCGCGCAGCTCCGGATGTATTTTCAGCAGCCCGATGATCTGCCCGACCTGATCGTCGAAACTGGCGCGCTTCGACGGATAGCGCGTGGCGTCGTAGAAGCCAGGCTCTTTGCGAAAACTCGGCGAGAGGATGAAGCGGAACGCCGGCACTTCGTTTTGAAAGGCCCGGAATCCTTCGTACAGGCCAAGCATCACATCCTCGGCAGTCAGCTCGCTGATGCCGGGAATCTGCTCCGCGGAGTCGGTGGTCTCGCGAAAGAGCGTGAACTTGAGCCGGATCGCGCCGACGTTCGCGCCGCGATAGAGCCGGCTGGCCATGTGAAACGCGGCCTCGCGATGCGCATCGCGCGACGTCAGGACGAGCTTGGCGAGGTAGAGAATCTTCAGATAGCGATCGAAGCGATCATCGTCGCCGAGGCGGATGAGGCGATCGACGTCGGCCGCACTTTCGATCGGCAACGCGTCCGGCCCGTAGACCTCGGCGATCTTCGATTCGTACATCGCGCGCTGAGGGCCGTCGAGCAACTTCGCCAGCCGAGGCCAGATGAAATCGGCGTCGAGAGCGCCGGTGAGGTGGATATGTTCATCGCGAAACGGAATCGGAAAGGCGCGAAAGAAATCGGCGAGCGCGCGGGCGACGGAATGATTAAGCAGCGACTCGATGGGCGCGGCATCGACGCGAAAGCGGCCGAGGAGCTCGCGAAACTCGGCGATGGCGTGCGCGGCTTCCGCGTCGGCAGCGATTTGCGGCGCGTGCACGGCGAGCGAGAGGGTATCCGCGAGCGACAAGCCGCTGGTCTCGCTGATGAGTTGTGTGAAGAATCGGGTCAGGCGGGGAACGAGTTGCATCGCGCCAATGCTACCGCGCGCATTGCGTGCGCTGACGCCGCAGTGTAGAACCGTCGCCGATGATCGGATTCTTCGCCGTCGCCGCCTCGGTGCTCCTGACGGGCTACGGCGTGGCGTCCTGGTTGTGGGAACGATTCGGCGCGGACGACGACGAGCCATTCGAACGCGCCGCGGCGGCCGTAGTGATCGGCACGGCAATGTGGATCGCCGCGAACTGGATTCTGGCGATCACGCATCTCCTCACGTTCACGTCGCTGACGATCGTCGCGGCGTTGTTCGCAGCGGGGGCGGTTGCCACTCTGTATCTGCGTCGCTTCACGATTAATCTGACGAAGAAAACTCTGGCGATTCTGCCGATCGTCCTTTGGATCGTTTTCATCCTCTGGCGCGGCGCGATCGTGCCGCCGCTGAGCCACGACGCGCTCGCCTATCACCTCCCGAAAGCGGTGATGATCATGCGGGCGCACGGCTACGAGACGTTTCGCGTGGCCGACCCGCGCATCGTGACGCTGCCGGCGAATTACGAACTGCTGCTCGCCGACGTCCTGATCCTCTCCGGCACTGACAGGCTGACGGAGTGGCTCGGCACCATCGCCTACATCGCCCTGCTCATCCTCACCGGCGCGTTCGCGGAGCGCTGGTGGCGCGCGAGTGGTGGTGCGACTGTCGCGTCCATCCTCGCCGTCGCTGCGACGCCGCTCTTCCTGCTCCACGGCGGCGCCGATAAGAACGATCTGATGACGGCGTTCTTTTGCGGCGCGACGCTGTTGTGGGGCGCACGCTGGTGCGCGCGCGGCGGGCGGATGCCGCTCCTCCTCGCGATCGCATCCGCGGCATTGGCGATTGGCACCAAGCCGAATGGAGCAGTCGTCGCTGTGTGCCTCGCGCCATTCGCACTGATGCGGATCGTTCGCGTGTGGCGGTCGACGACAGTTCGCGACATCGCGTCGACGCTGATCGGCGGCGTGCTCGCCCTTCTGCTCCTCGGCGGCGCCTCGTATATTTTCGCGGCCTCCAGCCACGTCTCTCCGATCGGCGTTCAGCTCGGACAGCGTTCCGGCGCCGGGGCCGAGTCGGTTACGTACGGCGACTGGCAAAACCTCTGGCAGGTGCCGTATCTGGCGCTGGCGGAGCCGTTCTCGCGCAATGACTTCGCCGTCTGGGTTCCGTGGCGGCACGAAGGGTGGTTCTGGCCGCGATACGAGATTTACTTCTCGAGCGCCGGTCCGCTGTTCACCGTGCTCGTGTTGCTCCTGCCGATCGCCGTCATAAAGCTTCGCCGCCGAGGAGAGAGCGCCGCCGAACGGAATGTGGCCAGCATCTGCGCGGCCCTGGCGTCGATCATGGTCCTTCCGACCGCGATGCGACCCCTCGGATTTTTCGCCGGTGCGTTCATCCGCTACTGCGCGTTCGTCATTCCGATCGTCGTCTGCTGGACCGTCGTGCCTGCGTATCTCTACCTCAGCGCGCCGGAACGCCGCCGTCTCGCGATCATCGCCACTTCAGGACTGGCGCTCTTCTTCGCAGTCGAAGCGGCCGACAACGCGATCAACGACAATTTCGCGCCGCTGGACTATGCACTCTCGATGCGTTCCGACCCGGCGAGCCGGATGCCGTATTTTGACAAGAGGCGTGCAGCCAACATTGTCGATCGCATCGCTGGACCAGCGGACACCATCGCGATCGACGGCGCGTTCGGCGCCTGGGTTTATCCGGCATATGGATCGCACCTCACGCGCAGCGTCGTGTATCTGAACCGGGAGTCGACACCCGATTCCATTCCGATCCGCGCGCGATGGGTCATCGTCGATCGCTCGTGGAACGTGACGTGGTCAAACACGCGATTCACGGACATGGGAAAGTTCTGGCAGTACATCGGTCACGGTTCGCCGTCGCCAGACGACGTCCGGCTGTTCAACCTGCTGCTGCGTGACGCGCGATTCCGGCTGATCTACTACGAGCCGCGAATGAATCAGGCGGTCTTCTGGCGCGTAGGCTCCGGCCCGCCGCCGCCATACGCAGCCCGCGCCACCGCAAGCGCGGCGCGAACACGCGACGCGTTCTCACCGAGCGCGCCGGCGCGCATCTCGATCGAGACCAACCGTCCGTAGCCGCCGGCTTGCAGCGCTGCCGCGAACCGTTCGTGCAGTACACCGCCGCTGCCGATCGGCACGAGATCCGGTTCGCTGATGTGGAAGTGTTGAAGAACCTGCGTGAGTGGCGTCAATTGTTCGGGTACATCGCTGACCATCGTCATCGCAGCGGCGTCGGCATGCAGGCCAAGTCCCTCCGACGGAACGCGTTCGAGCAGAGCGACAACCTCCGCGATCGTGTTGAGGTAGTCGCAGCCATACGCAGGCGGGTTCGGCTCGATGCAGAAGCGCAGTCCCGCCGCGGCTGCCGCTGCTCCGACTTCCGAGAAAAACTCCCGTTCTCGGTGCCGAACGTCGTCCGCTGCGATACCGCCAACCGTTCGCTGCTTCGGCGAGCCGAACACCAGCACACGCGCTCCCAGCGCCGCGCCGATGTCGATGATTGTTCGCAGGTACGCGGCAGTCTCGCGCATGTCGCGGTCGCTTCGGAACACGTGCAATTCGGGACGGTTGAACAGAAGCGATTGCATGGCGCCGATCTCGATGCCGTGATCGCTCCAGAACGCGCGGTACTCCCTCAGAGCGCCGGGCGACAGCGTGCGCGGATCGTCGGCGATCCTCGTCGGCGCGATCTCCACATAACGGACTCCTTCGTTCTGCAGCACACGCGCGACGTCACCCTCTTCCTCGCGCAGCCACGCGATATTCGAAATCGACAGCCTCACCGGTAGTTCCCCTCGCGAACCTCGATCGGTACTCCCTCCATCGGAAACGGCAGCGCCAGGAATGGTTCCGTGGCACGATCGATCTCGATCACGCTCACGTTCGCGCTGACCACCGTCACCGACGCGCCGGGCACGAGTGATTCCGTAACCACGCCGATGGAAGGCCTTTGTCCGTGCCATACGAATACCGGAATCTGCACGACGGTGCGGTAGGGCGAAAGCGCGACGGAGCCGCTATTGGCCGCGCCATGCACGATGACGAGGTGCCGCGGCAGTTGCCCGAGCACGGGCACTCGGCTCCAGCGGTTTGTCAGCCGGTAGTTCAACGTGACCACGGCCACGGCCAGCCGCGATTCGAAGTGCGGCAGCGGAAGCGCAACCATCTGGCCCTCCGCCCCAACGTGGATCGAACCCCCATCATGCTCGACCAGAGGCGCCGCTCGCCCGAGCTTCCACCACAGCGAGTGCGACGAGATCGCGACGAGCGTGTAGTGATGCAGCACTTCCGAATAGAAATCCCAGTGCATCGCCCGCAGCCAATCCTCGTACGAGAAAAGAGAGCGGCGCATGGTCTCGACATACTCCGGCTTCGTGCGGCGGAACGTATCGAGATACGCGCGCCGATTCTCCTCGCCGAGCGCATGGATGATGTAGTCGAAGCTCGGATTGAAAACCGCGTAGTCCGACTGAATCTGTCCCGCAAACGTTGACCAGATGCGCGGCTTCGCACCACCAGGCGCGCCGATGACGTGATGCGCGATGGCAAGATCCCATTGCCACCGCGTCGAAAGTCGCGGGTGCCTTCCCGCCGCGACGTATGCCCGATAACGGGGAAGGATGAGCGTATCGACGTCCAGCACGCTCATCCAGACATCGGCGATCACAACCAGCAGTACGAAAACGTAGATCGAGATCCTGATGACCCGGCGCGCCGCCGAGTTCCCATCGCGCAGGTATCGGACTGTGAAGTGCGCTGCAAGCGCCAGGAGTGCAAAAAAAACAGCGCGCAACATCGGCAGCCTGTTAGCGGGGCCCGCGATGCCGAGGTAGGCCGCCCCGGAGAGCAACCCGTAAATCAGCAGCACTGCCACGGCATGCAATGCGCCTTCGTCCTCCGGAGCGGAGGCTAGCCAGACCCAAACAACAACCACGGCCGTCGCAGTGAGCGTAAATACGACGGCCGACATGAAATACGGCTCGGTGACGACGTCCAGCCATCGGCTGAAGAATGCATTTGGCGGTGAGCCGAAGTACCAGAACTGATCACCCGGTACATCCTTGAACGCATAGCGGAGCGCGTTCCGGCAACCGGCCGGTCCGCCGGCGATCAACAGGAAAAGCAGGTACGCGCCGATGCCCATCGTCACCGACGCGGCCCCCTCGGCGAGTGGCCGCAGCGTCCGGCGTTTCATCGCCAGCAACATCTGCATCGCCGCGAACGCCACGATGACGGAGAGACCCTGCTCGCTGCCGAGCGCCAGCGAAAGGGCAAGCGCCAGCCCGCAGCCGATCGTGCGGGTCCTGGTTCGGGCGGGCCAGAGCAGCACGGCAGCAAAGATCACCGGCGCCGTCGACCGCAGACCCAACATGCTGTTCCAGGCGATCGCGAGAGGCTGGAAGACCGTCTGATACAGCCCGAGACCTGCGACCGTCCAGACAATGGTCGCCGGCACATCGCGTGACGCGGCGTAGACGATCGCCACGACTGCTAACGCGAACGCGAAGACGGAGATGATTTCGCGCGATAGCTCCGCCGCATAAAGAGTCTTACCGAACAATGCATACAACGGGTACAGCAGATACGGAACGCCGAGGCCGTGGAAAAACTGGAAGTCGACGCCGCCGTGCTGGCCGGCGGCAATACGGCGGAGCGGATTGAATGTCTGAAACGGGCCGTCCGTCGGAAAGCCGTTGAAGTCGAGCGGGAGTGTCACCGCTCCCGCCAGCCGCACGGCGATCCAGAATACGACGTCGGCCGCGAAGAGGCTCAGCACCGCCAGGCGCAAGTTGCGCATCATCGCTGCGCCTCAATGAAGCTTTTCATCTGCGCCAGCACCTCGCCGCGCCCGTAGAGATAGTTGTCAGAGCGATCCCATGATCGAGCGTGGATCGTTCGTACGTCGTACAGCGGCGGCTCGCCGCTTCCGGCGGCCAGTTCGCGTCCAAAAAGCTCGCGCGCGATGTCTGCGATCGGCATCGGCTCGGTAGCGATATTGATCAATTGAATCCCATTGTCGATACAACGCTGAATGTCGCCCGTCAGGTTGTTGACATCGTAGAACTGAAAGACGCCGCGGCCGTCGATCCGATCGATCTGATGATCGTGAATCAGGTCAAAGAGCGCGTTCTTTTTCAATCCCGGCCCGAAAAGGCCGGGAAGGCGCAACACAATAGCGTCGAAGCGGTCGCGGACGAATCGCTCGAGTCGAAGCCTGTGCCGTCCGTAGGGTGCGCCGCTGTCGTCGATTTCCGTCCGCTCATCGACCGCGCGGGGATGGGGATAGACGTCGACGGTCGAAATGAGAAGGAATCGCCGTACCTTCGTTTCGCCCAACACCGTCTCGAGCCGCGCGATCGACTGCGCATCCCCCTCGGGATCGGCATTGGCCTTCCACTTCTCGGCGGCCGGCGCCGCACAAACGATTTCGTCGAAATCACCGCCGCGCAATTGATCGATATTCGTTGAGTTGAAAAGCGCATCGAAGCTCGACTGGCGGCTCAGGTTCCCGCCGATAAAACCGCTGTGGCCGATGAGCGCACGCATCGATTGCTACTCCGCGGGCGGGTTGAATGCTCCGGCGCACGTGCGCAGCAGTGTCCAGAACAGGCGCAGATTGGCCGCAGCACCGCGAATTTTCGTCGGCACGGCGCCAGCCGGATAGCGCCGCTCCACCGGCAGTTCGATGATGCGAAATCCGAGACGCGCGGCGCGGATGGCGAGGTAGTAATGCATCTCGTATCCGCTGAGGACGTCACGGAACGGACGGACGCGGTCATCGGTGAGAAATCGCCGGCTGTACGCGCGGAATCCGTTCGTCGTATCGGTGTAACGGTAACGCGCGGCAAGCGACATCAACGGCGCGTGAATGTACTTGACGCCCAGATGACGCAGCAGCGGCGTGTTTTCCGCGACGCCGCCGGCGATGTAGCGCGACCCCTGAATGTGATCGAATCCATCACGAAGAGCGGCGACGAACTTCGGGATTGCATCGGGGTTGTCCTTGCCGTTGCCGTCGATCAGGATCACCCCTTCATATCCCTCGCGCAGCGCCCACGCCATTCCGACGCGCAATTGCGCGCCGAGGCGCCCGGCCCCTCGCTTCACGGCAACAGCACGGAGCGTGGAGTGCTTCAGGAGTTGCTCGAGCGACCCGTCGGTGCTCCCGCCGTCAACGACAGCAATGTCGACGAGAGATGTCAGCGCCGACATCCGCTCGAGCTGCCGCACGATTCGCTCCCCTTCGTTGATGACCGGAATGAGGACGATGTAGTCGTGGCGCTTCGGTGCGAGGATGTGCAGTTCGTGCTCCGGGATCTGCCAGTCGTCATCCCTCACGACTCTGCGCCTCCCGCACGACGTTCTTCTGTCCCGGCTCGACGATCAGCACCGCGCTGCTGCGCTCCTCCATGACGTAGTACAGCGGACGATCCTGCGTCTCGGCCAGAATGCGGCCGATGTATTCGCCCATGACGCTGAGAATGATGCAGACGAAAAAGAACATACCAGCGTTCTGCGCCGAGAGCGTTACCCATCCCTCGGCGACATGCTTCTTAAAGAACGCGATGGCCAGGATGTAGCCCATGTACAACAGGTTTAATCCACTCGCCAGAACGCCGAGGAGAGTGACGAAGCGAAGCAGCCGCGTCGAATTCGCGACCATGACATTGACGGCGAGATTGAGCGACGTTCCCAAACCACGCCGCGGCGGCGTGGCGCCGTCGCGCAGCACCGGCGCGTACGCGAGCGTCTGATGTTCATATCCGATGAACGTGCTGAACACCTTCATGTAGCGATGCTTGTCTTTGATCTGCAGCAGCGCATTGAGCGCCCTTCGGCTCAACGCGCGGAAGTGCGTCGATTCCTCGGGGACATCCAGCGCGAGAAAACGATTACAGATCGCGTAGAACAGTTTCGCGCCGAGACGGCTGCCGAGCGGCTCCGCCCGCTCCGTGTTGCGCACACCGACGACGACGCCGCCAATCCGGCGCGCGCAATCGACAAACTCGGGGATCAACTCCGGCGGATCGGTCGCCGGCATCAGACTGACGATGAAGTCGCCGATCGCATTTTCGAGGCCTGCATAGATCGCGATCTCGTCGCCGAACTGCCGCGACAGACGAATGAGACGGACGCACGGCACGGCGTCGAGGAGCTCCTGCACGCGGAGCACGGTCGCATCCGACGATCCGTCGTCGATCAGAAGGAGCTCATAATAGGCGTACGTCCGATCGAGGACGGCGGCCGCTTCGCGGACGAACTGCTGCACGATCGCGGCGTCGTTCCGGAGCGGCGCGACGACGGTTACGAACGCATCGATCTTCGCGGTCCGCGCCGCTTCAGACGGCGCTCCGGGACGCGTGCTCGGCATCGTAGACGTCGCAGACATCGTAGACGTTGTCAATCTTCGCTCCCAGAATCACGGTCACCCGAGGACTTGCCGTGTCGCGATGATAAAGGATCGGACGGCTGTCGTTGGCGTCGCTCTGCGGAAGAATCGTTTTCACTTCCCATAACGACTCGACATAACGCGCTGCGGCGATCGGTGGCAGGTAACGCACGGCATCGCGGATCATCTGCGGATACTGCGTCCGGCGCCGGAACTCGCGAAATACCGCCATCGCGTCCGTTTTGGGATCAGACCACGCGTAATGCGGCGTGTAGCGCACGTGCGACAGCGTGTGCAGTCCGCGGCTCGGAAACGGGATCGTCGAAAAGAAAGGTCCGCACATCACGGTCACGCCGATTCCGGCGAGCTCCGGCGGCGGTTCGATCAGAGCCATCTCCACGAACTCGTGTCGCAGCGGCAACGCCGCGATGCCCGACTGCGCGAAGAGATCGTTCGTTCCGGCATACGTGCAGACGAAGACTTCATCGGCAGCGATCTCCTCATTCTCCAAAATGAGCGCGCCGTCCACGATCCGTGAAACAGGAGCGTTGAGGCACACCGTCACGCCCGATTCGGCGAGGCGGCGCATCACTTCCTGGCGGAGCTTGACGGCGTCGAACACGATCTCCTCGACTGCGAAGACCTCCTCGATCGTCTCAGCGGAGAAGAGGCGCCGCACCTTCGCAGCCGCCGGCTGAACCGGGACCCCGATCGTTTCGCAAAAGCGCCGGTACTGCTGCGCGGTGACATTGGAGTTCGATCGCGCCACCGCGTAATAGGCCGGGCGCGATGCATCGACACAGTTCGCGAAGTCACTGCTGAAGCGCGCGTAATTGGCTGCCGACCGGATTCCGGTCAGCAGGCTTCGCGGATAGTGGTAGCCGCGATGTATCCTGGCCTGGTTCACGAGGGAGGCGCGCGTCATCAACTGCGGTTCGCGCTCGAGGATGACCACGGAGCGTCCGCTGCGGGCGAGATGATCGGCGAAGTAACCGCCGAAGAAGCCGCCTCCGACTACGGCGGTGTCGAAGCGCGAAACTGACATGGAAGCGGCGCTGATTATATTGGAAGAATTCACTTATACTTTGCCGCCCTGAAGATCGTCTTCGTCTCGCACTACGCGCTCCCGCACGTCGGCGGAATCGAAGTGGTCGTCGACCGGATCGCGCGCGAGCTGACGGCGCGGGGACACGCGGTCACGCACGTTACGAGCGCGATTCTTCGTGCCGGCGAATCGCGACTTTCCGAGCCACCGCCGTACGATGTGGTGCGGCTACCGGCGCTCAACGTTCTGGAGCGCGCCGGCCTGCAGTATCCGATCTTCGAGCCGCTCTCGCTCGTTCGCACGCTTCGGCGTGTATGCCGAGCCGCGGACGTCGTCCACGCTCACGGCATGCTGTACATCGGCTCAGTCGCGGCGTTGCAGCTCGCACGTCGATCCACCGACGCAGTGCGTGTGCTGACTGAGCACTCCGGAATGGTTCACTACTCGCGCGCGGCTCTCAACTTGATCGAAAAGATCGCGGTAGGGACGATCGGACGCGCGACGCTGCGGGCTGCCGAAGGGATCGTGGTTGTCGGCACGCGCGTGGAGAAGGAGATGCGGGAGGCAGCGAGCGTTCCTGTAGTCCGGATCGAGAACGGCGTCGATCTCGAGCGCTTTCGGCCCGCAGATCCCGAGGAACGCCGGCGGCTGCGCGCCGAACTCGGATGGGATGCGCAACCACGCGTACTCTTCGTCGGCCGCCTCGTCGAGCGAAAAGGAGCGCCGCTGGCGATCGCCGCAGCGAAACTGTCCAGCACGTTCCGGCTGACGATCGCCGGCCCAGGCAGCGGCGCGAGTGACGGCAGCTACGACCACTTGGGCGCGCCCGATGACGAGACGCTGGCAAAGATTTACCGCGCGGCCGATGCGTTTCTGCTTCCTTCGCACGGCGAGGGGGGATTTCCGCTGACGGCACGCGAGGCCATGGCCAGCGGCCTGCGGGTCATTCTGCTTGATGACGCGACATATCGGGCCGCGCTCGATCCCGCTCTGGCCGGCGTCCGATTCGTCGAGCCGGATCCGCGCATGATCGCGGATGCAATCGCCGGCGTACTCGCGCTCGGAGACGCTGCGCGCAATGAAGTTGCCGCGTATGCGCGCGAGCATTTCCGCTGGGCACATGCCGTCGACGAGCACCTGCGGTTTTACGAACGTCTTAGGGCGCAACGCTCGTAATGGAAAAAAGAAAAGGCCCTCGAGTTTCCCCGAGGGCCTTTCATAAAATTTATCCCGGCGGCGTCCTACTTTCCCACACAGTTGCCCGCGCAGTATCATTGGCGATGAGAGGCTTAACTGCCGTGTTCGGAATGGGAACGGGTGTGACCCTCTCTCTATGACCACCGGAAACTTGATTTCGGTGTATTGGATAAAACATTGAATACGGGTTGCAGGGATGCACACTGCAGACAACATCAAATCAAGGCATTTATGGTCAAGTCAAACGACCGATTAGTACTGGTCAGCTACGAGCATCGCTGCTCTTCCACATCCAGCCTATCAACGTGGTCATCTACCACGGGTCTTCAGGGAGAACTCATCTTGTGGTTGGCTTCTCGCTTATATGCTTTCAGCGATTATCCTTTCCCGACGTAGCTACCGAGCGATGCCCCTGGCGGGACAACTCGTACACTAGAGGTCAGTGCTTCCCGGTCCTCTCGTACTAAGGAAACCTCCACTCAATTCTCCTCCGCCCACAACAGATAGGGACCGAACTGTCTCGCGACGTTCTAAACCCAGCTCACGTACCGCTTTAATCGGCGAACAGCCGAACCCTTGGGACCTGCTCCAGCCCCAGGATGCGATGAGCCGACATCGAGGTGCCAAACCCTGACGTCGATGTGAACTCTTGGTCAGGATCAGCCTGTTATCCCCGGCGTACCTTTTATCCTTTGAGCGATGGCCCTTCCATACAGAACCACCGGATCACTAAGGCCTGGTTTCCCACCTGCTCGACTTGTAGGTCTTACAGTTAAGCTCTCTTCTGCCTTTACACTCGACGGCTGATTTCCAAACAGCCTGAGAGAACCTTCGCGAGCCTCCGTTACGCTTTGGGAGGCGACCGCCCCAGTCAAACTACCCGCCTGGCAATGTTCCGGATCCGGATGACGGACCTCGGTTAGAACTCCGGTACTGTAAGGGTGGTATTTCACCGATGCCTCCACCGAACCTAGCGGCCCGGCTTCAAAGGCTCCCACCTATCCTACACATACAGCACCAGAGTTCACTGCCAGGGTGTAGTAAAGGTGCACAGGGTCTTTCCGTCTAGTTGCGGGTAGCTGGCATCTTCACCAGCGCTACAGATTCGCTGAGCCCCTCGTGGAGACAGTCCCCAAATCGTTACTCCATTCGTGCAGGTCGGAACTTACCCGACAAGGAATTTCGCTACCTTAGGACCGTTATAGTTACGGCCGCCGTTTACCGGGGCTTCGGTTCGTAGCTTCGCCTTGCGGCTAACCACTCCCCTTAACCTTCCGGCACCGGGCAGGAGTCAGACCCTATACGTCGTTTTCGACTTAGCAGAGTCCTGTGTTTTTAGTAAACAGTCGCTTGGGGCATTTCACTGCGACTTACCGTCGCTTCATATCGCGAGGATACTAACGACAGCAAGCACACCTTCTTCCGAAGTTACGGTGCTAATTTGCCGAGTTCCTTCACGAGGGATCACTCACGCGCCTTGGAATTCTCTTCCCGTCTACCTGTGTCGGTTTGCGGTACGGTCATCCCGTGACTGAAGCTTAGAGGTTTTTCTTGGCAGCTTGGAATCACTGACTTCGGCCAAAAGAGGCCTCGTCATCATCTCTCACGAATACCCGGACGGATTTGCCTATCCAGGCTCGCTACGAACTTAAACCGTCACTTCCAATCGACGGCTCAGCTATCCTCCTGCGTCACCCCATCGCATCACGGTCTGGTACAGGAATGTTGACCTGTTTCCCATCGACTACGCCTTTCGGCCTCGCCTTAGGGACCGACTAACCCTGAGCGGACGAACCTTCCTCAGGAAACCTTAGACTTACGGCGAGTGTGATTCTCACACACTTTATCGCTACTTGTGCCGGCAGAGTCTCTTCTCAACGCTCCAGCAGTTCTTACGATCTGCCTTCATCGCGGTTGAGAATGCTCTCCTACCACCAGACCAATCCGAGGATCGGTCTG